>JGI24710J26742_10001824_pt1 | contig 19288 bp, 13 predicted proteins | sample BioPla2DNA2_FD_26742 | JGI IMG/M metagenome (IMG submission 26742) | reverse complement strand
TTAATCTCATATGACCTGTCTACTCCAAGTGCTATATCCTGTGATTGTTCGTTAATTGAAACTATTACACCACAGGTATCTGCATCAAAACCATATTTAGCCCTGTCATACCCAATTTCTCTGATAGTATCTCTGACAATCTTTTGAATATCCACATATCCCTGTGTTGTAATCTCTCCCATAACAAGCACTAATCCTGTAGTAACCACTGTTTCACAAGCCACCCTGCTCATGGGATCCTGCTTAAGCAGTTCGTCTAATATGGCATCTGAAATTTGGTCACAAATCTTATCAGGATGGCCTTCAGTCACAGATTCTGACGTAAACAGTCTTTTTTGCATAATTCTTCCTCCGTAGTTTTTGATTAGTTAATTTAGTCAAGATCGCAATTTTCTCATCAATAAAGTAAGTCCGCAATAGCGGACTTGATATACAAAACTCAAATCCCCTTATTGTTCGATTACTCGCTCAGGTTGGCACCTTCCATTTAATGGGGTTGCCGTGACTTCATCGAGCCTTACCTCTCCGTCACTCTGAATAAGAGAAATTTTGATATTCACTTAGTTTGATGATAAACGTTATTATGAAACTAGTCAAGCTTTTTTATGTTTTTGCCAATTATCAGTCGATAATACAATGTTGGGGCGAAATTTAAAGAGTTTCGCCCCAACATTTTAATATGTCCACATTTTGGCTTATGATAAATCGCAGCCGATTTTACAATAATCTTAATGTATTATAGATTTCTGTATTCTGCTAACTGCTTAGCGGCGGCAAATGTTTAGACCAAGATCTTTCGATATTGTTCCAAGGCTCGGCTTGATAATACCTGCAATCATCTTAAGTAATGTCGATTTACCGCTTCCTGACGGTCCAATGATACAGATCATATCATGCCTTTTTACATTCAGTGAAATATTATCTACAACACATGTGTAGTCTTTTCCGTTCTTATAATACTTTGATAAACCGCCTACTTGCACTTTAGAAATTCTATCAAATTCTACAAAATAATTGACATTTTTGCCTTTTTTATCTATACTAAAAGTGTCAACCACATAATACCAGTATGTATGTATTATTATTCAGAAAGGAGAGCCAAGTTATACTATCTGGCAATGTGAATCCTATGAATACTCAAAAGATATTAACATCACAAGCTATACCGGGAATGATTGTTGCAGAAGATGTATATACAAAGGATCTTCATCTCATAATAGGAAAAGACACTGTTTTAACGGATAAGATTATAACTAGGCTGGAATTTTATTCGATAACAGATATCTCTGTATATTCTAATAATAACTTTATTCATATTGAGAACGAGTATATTGAGAACACCTTTTATAGTGAAATCAAAAAAAGTGCCTCCTTCAAGCTATTTCGCAAAGCATATCAGAATACTGTTAACCATGTTAAGGACTCCATAGATAATATTGCATTAAAAAAACAAGACGTAAACCCCGAGCAGCTCTTATATGATGTCAATAAGATATTATATCAATGTAAAACCAACATTGAACTTTTTAATATGCTGCATTGTATGAGAGAATATGATGACACCACCTACATTCATAGTCTGAATGTGTCCTTGATATGCAATATAATGGGTAAATGGCTTAATTTTAACTCAGAAGACCTGGAGGTTGTTACTCTATGCGGACTACTCCACGATGTTGGTAAGCTGTTGGTTCCGAATAATATAATTACTAAGCCTGAAAGGCTTACAAACGAAGAGTTTTCACTAATAAAAACTCATGTCATCCGAGGTTATAATTTATTGCGGGATAAAAACATAGATGAAAGAATAAAAAATACCGCTTTAATGCATCACGAAAGATGTGACGGCAGCGGTTATCCTAATGGACTGATAAGTCACGAAATTGACTCCTTTGCCAAGCTGGTGGCAATAGCAGATGTATACGATGCTATGACCTGTGCTAGAGTATACAGAGGTCCGCTATGTCCTTTTGAGGTGATTCACCTCTTTGAAACAGAAGGCTATTTAAAATATGATACAAAATACATCCTAACCTTTTTAGAGGGGATAGTACAGACTTATATTAATAATAATGTCCGCCTGAATAATAATATGGAAGGCGAGATAGTCATGATTAACAAACTCTCACTGTCTAGACCTGTTATAAAGGTCCGTGACGAATTTATTGATTTGTCTAAGCATCGCGATCTATACATACAAGCACTTATATAATATATGGTTTTTTTGCTGCATAATTGTCTTCCTCAAATGCGGACTATGTTCACAAAGGATGCAGGTTCCCATTATAAGGCTTAACCCACCTTAAGCTTAAATTTTTTTATGGCTTTTAAGTCATTTGAATCCACCTTGGCCATCACTGCGCCTAGCTTCTGCAGCTTACTTTCAAAATCCTCATAGCCTCTCTCAATATATTCAACATTCTCAACTATAGTAAAGCCTTCTGCCATAATGCCGGCCATTACTAAGGCTGCTCCGCCTCTTAAATCGGAGGCACTGACGATTGCACCTGTCAGACGCTCCACTCCGGTGATAATTGCGGTATTGCTTTCTACAACTTTAATATTAGCTCCCATCTTAGTCAATTCATCCACATATTTGAATCGGTTTTCAAATATACTCTCTGTTACAATGCTTGTACCATCAGATAAGGATAACAATGTTGTCATAAGCGGCTGCATATCTGTTAAGAAACCCGGATATGCCAAGGTCTTAACATGTGTGCTTCCGGGCCTGTCCTTTGCCATGACCCTGACTGCATCATCATATTCTTCTACCGTTACACCAACCTCCAGCAGCTTAGCTGTAAATGCTTCAAGGTGTTTGGGAATTACATTCTTAATAAGAACATCTCCCCTAGAAGCTGCGGCAGCAAACATAAAGGTTCCTGCCTCTATCTGATCAGGAATAATTGAGTATTCGCTTCCATGAAGCTTTGTTACTCCCTTAATACGGATTACATCAGTTCCTGCTCCTTTTATATTGGCACCCATACTATTTAAGAAGTTTGCCACATCTACCACGTGAGGTTCTTTAGCTGCATTCTCCAAGGTGGTTTGTCCCTCTGCCATACAGGCTGCCAGCATAACATTGATCGTTGCGCCCACGCTTGATTCATCAAAGTATATAGATGCACCGGTCAGCTTTTCTGCTTTGGCACAGATTAAACCATGCTCAATCTTTACTTCAGACCCTAATGCATCAAAGCCTTTAATATGCCTGTCTATGGGTCTGCTTCCGATATTGCAGCCTCCGGGTAATGCGACTTGTGCTTTGTTATATTTGCCAAGCAAGGCTCCCACAAGATAATAGGATCCTCTGATTTTTCTGACATTTTCAGAATCTGCTCTTACTGTATTGATTTTGGAAGCATTAATTCGAATTGTGTGCTTCCCTATACGATCAACCTTTGCACCTAATTCTGTAATAACCTTTAGTAATATATCTATATCACTAATATCAGGAACATTCTCTATCTTAACAGTCTCGTCAGTCATAACAGCAGCAGCTATTATTCCAAGTGCTGCATTTTTATAACCGCTGATTGATACTTCTCCTCTTAACGGTTTACCGCCTTTAATAATATACTGTTCCATTGCTCACCTCGTATTTTATCTATCATGCTATTAATCTGCATAAAATTATAGTGATTTTTTGTTAAATATTTATCCACTATTTTGATTATACCATAATGCGTACTTTTGTAAATTGTTTTTTAGGTATTTATTTTTACCTAATTTGCGTAAATATACCATTTTATGCCGCTTCCGCTTTTTAAATATAATTTTCTCTGTTATTATTTTAAGTGATTTATTTAATAATATTCAAAAAAAGCTTCTGAAAATCAAAGAAAAAGTATCAATAATAACCATTTCATAATCATATTTTATTTATAATTATTGAAGTTGTTTACATTTCATGGTATAATATACACAAAATTCAAAGATGCCCCAGAAATACTTGGTATTATAAGCACTAATGAGTGATTATATACTATTTTATCAATTTGTCAATTATTATGTACTAATATTATTTTACATTTAACAGGAGATAATGCAATGGCGTCAAAATACATAACAATAGAATCTGTTACCGGTGGTGTTAGCAATCGTGTAAAGCAGGATCTGAAATTCAGGACAGGCAACTTTGTCTGGCGTATAAAATTCACCGCTCCTCTTAAACCATCCACGGTTAATAACAGGAATCTGAATGTAACCACCCTAAACAACGTACCTTTATTAACGAATATACGATATGATTCGGTAAATAACTGTATAGAGATAGAGCCTTTGGAACCTTATAACAAAAACGAATCCTATCTGTTACATGTGTCCAGTAAAGTGGAGTCTAAGAGAGGTCAGAAGCTGCCGCATGATATTACTATACAGTTTAAGTTGTAGCCTGATAACTGAAGTCTTCTGGCAACAGAGACAGGATATCTGCTTCAGCTAATCTACCCTCTGCTGCAAGCTTAGGTAATTGCTTTCCTGTCCTTAGATCTGCCGAATCCATTGCACTTTGGACATAATTTGAAATGCTCTCAAGTCTATTATCTCTATCTGTATTTTTAATAATTTCACTTATACCAACCTTTAGTATGTCAAGTACTAAAGGTTTTATTTTATATTCACGCTGTACAATATAAGCATATGCAAATCCCAGTAAGTCTTCTTCTGTATATGAAGGAAGATGTATTCTGTTCTTAAACAGCTCCATAAGTTTTGGACACTCTCTGAACAGCCTGTTCATGTTTTTCTTATTCTCTTCGAATATAACTGCAATGTCCCCATGAAAATATCTGATAAGCTCCAATAGTTTGTCTATGGTCGGTTTTTTCAGTTCGCTTGCATTTTCGATAACCAAGCAGCAGTTTCTTAATTCTTCCTTCATATTTGTTATGTCAATTCGATTTAATTTTATAGATGATATCTTGGCTATTTTGGATGTTTTTAATTTCTCAGTCCTATTTAAGAATACTGCAATATCTCTTGCCAGAGTTGTTTTGCCCGATGAAGGAGCTCCGGTTATAATCATTTGAACACTCTTAGTATGCTTGTTCATGATTAATTCAAGACTTCTTGCCAATTGCTTTTGAATAGACTTAACATGCAGCCATTTCCCAAAGATCTGATAAACATCTATACCAAGGCTCTCGGATAATTTATCTAGCCTGTCCAAATCCTCGTTTTTATCATCTGTCCTAATAAACCGGTAGATATCCATCTTGTCTTCATTAACAGATTTTGAATCGTAAATATCCGTCTCTTCTTCATCAACAGATTTTGAATCGTAAATATCCGTCTCTTCTTCATCAGCAGACTTTAAATCGTAAGCAGGCTTCGAATCGGAAACATCCGCCTTCTTTTCATCAACAGTCTTTGAATCATAAGCAGGCTCTGAACCGTAAGCGGGTTCTGAATCGTAAACGGACATTGAATCTGCTGTGACTTCGCCATCCTTATTCATTAAGCTGTCTACTTCTTTTCCTACTGTCTCGGCAACCTTATATAATATCATATCTTCAGGAGTATCCTGTAATTGAATTATGGGCTTGGTATCGCCGGCCTGATGTTCAGCATCTGAGCTTTCTTCTTCTGCGATTTCCTGCTGACTGTCTATGGACTGAATGCTTTCGTCAAGATCAGCAGTTATTCCGCTTAATGCTCTGTTTTTAAGACCTTCAATTATTTCATCCTTATCTATCTCACCCGAATAATATGCCTTAAGAATCTTAGCCTTCTCAACATAGCTTCCCTCTCCAAACCACAAAATAAGATCCGAGCACTCCTGAATACATTCCTTTTCCATCCCTGCCTTGTAATAAAGNTTGGCCAGCTCATATGCCCATTTCTCAATATAAGCATACTCTTTTAATTTTTGTAAGGATTCAATCAAGATATAATATGGCTCTTTTTTTGCCTTATCGATTTTGTATCGGAATATATAGATGCTGTAATCATTTGGTGCCAGCTCCTCATACTCCTTTAAATAGCGTTCTGCATCCTCTATATTCATTATTTTTATTGAGGCAAGCACCATCTGGTACAAGGTTCTTCTTGTTTTTGATTTCTTATATATTCTATTAAGCAAAGCCATTGCCTTATCATAATTTTTGTTCTGAATGCAAATATCTGCAAATAAGCTAAGGTCTGCTATATTTCTTACCTTTTTTAATGCCATGGTGTCCAAGATTTTCTGGGCCGAGTCATAGTCTTTCTCCTGGACCCTTCTTTTAATCTCTTCAGTCTTTACGATAATATCATAGCTTCCCATCACTATTCCTCCTTACAAATGATTAGGCATCGCTTTATCTTATTATACATAATAATCATGTCTCTTTGAAGTATATAAGTGTATCCGTCAATTCCTTTGTTATCTCAATATTATCCTTTTGCAATAACCGGTGTCTTCCTTCAATTTCCCGGACTTTCTTCAACCGGTTTCTAATAAATCTTGCATAAGCTTCTTCAAATATAGGTTGAATAATTAACTGATCTCTTATTTTTTTAGAAAACGGGCAATAGGTTGCCATAATTTCTCTGACAATCTTATTCAGCTTTATAGCTCCCCTTGATTCATAATTTATCCAAGCCTCATAATCAATAACAAATATTTCTCTGCTGTTGTTTCTTCCCTTTTGTATCTGAAGCTTGATCTTTTCCTTTCTTTCCTCCGATAAATCACGGTTCTTTTTATAAAACTGAAGATAATCGGAATATTCAGAGGTTAAAGACTTAACCTTAATATCATTCCAGGCTGTACCCTCTATAGTCCTGCACATTTCCCAGCGGAATCTGCCGCAAACCTTAACTATGTTTTGGAACAGATCTGCTCCAGAAAAAATCGGAAATACAAAACGTCCCGGGCTGTTTCTTCTCTTTCCTGTGATGTCCTGCCACATAATACCGTTGATTCCTACTGTAGGCATTAATATTACATCCGGGTAGATTCTCTCGATTATATATTCCTTTTCTATATTCTTTTCCTTATTGACATATAGCGTTTCTCTGTCAAATACAGAGTAATCTATGTCTAACAATTTGTTAAATGCCTCTGCGAAAATACTTGGCGTTACAAAGGATTTGTCAAGTCGGCCATAGATCATGTCCTTGTGTAATACGGGTACAAAAGTGCTTATTTGACCATTAGTGGTTCTGTTATTATAACGAAACATATTCTGTATCTCGTATTCCAGCTTTCTCTCCATGTCATTGGCGTATTCCTTAATTTGACCGGCTGTAAGCTTTCCTTTATTCTTTAGAGAAACAAGCATTTCATTATATTCAAGATCAAACTCATTCTTCGAAGGCTCCTTCTTTCCTTCGTATATTAATTTCAGCCACTCTTTGATGTTATATACACGAATGCTGTCTGATACTTCCTCTTCCTCCAGAAAATATAAGGACAGTTTATGTTCATTATCAAGCAGTCTTTCATCAGCATATCCATACTTTAAGAACATATCTACAACTCTGGGTACATTCTTATCCTTATAAGCTTTTAAGAACACTTGCTTATATAATTCATAAAATTCATCAGTAAGAATTCTTCGGATTTTTCTTGCACTTTCATCAATAGAAAGCCTGTCTTTCAGATTAACGAAATCATACATGGTATCCTGCATTTTCTGTGCAATTTTTTCATCTATTCCAGAGTAATCAAGAATCTGCTTATAGGAATCATTAAGCTCTGCCAGAACCTTCTCTGCATCATCTGCCGTATATTGCATATAATTATGTACGCTAATATCCTTGTCCTTGGCACCGTTAATAATCAGATGATAAGCGTTTTCCATCAGTTTACGGTTTACTTTCAATTTTCTGCCAAGCCGGTTTTTAAATAAGGTTTCTATTTTGTTAATCTTCTCTATTACACTATCCATAATGTCCATTAGCTCGCTGCTGCTGCCATCGGCTTTGGTAACTTCTAACGCATAAGCTGCCACCAAATTAAAAAGGCATGTGTCGCTTTCATCTATTAAATATTCTGTCATTGTCGTAAGCTTGCTTACATATTCTTTCAATATCTCATTAAGCTGACTAATAAGCTCAATCTGATCCTCCATCTGAAACATGGTAACAACATTACTGTATGAATAGTATGACTTCATCACATCAACAGGAATAGATGTACTCTCAATATAATAATCAAGCTTTCCCAAATCCAGTGTGATATAGCTGTCAAATTCGGTTAGTTCTTCAACCCACTTGGGCTTTCTGGCTGTATACCCCAGTCTGGATGCCGATTCATAATAGAGCTTGAATTTGCTTGTTAAAAAGTCATGTAATCCATGACCTTGCTTTAATATTTCCTTATATATCTTTCCCAGCTCGCTGATAACTCTGTTCAAAGACATAATGATAAATCCATTATAATCTTTATTTATTGAAAGAATGTTCTCTAAATCATCCTTATGATCTACTGCAAATACATAGACAGCAGCATCTTCACATGCCGTATATGTACTTTGATACCTTCCATGTATAATATCACTTACTGCCAAAAACATTCCCGGTCCCATCAAATAACACGCGCCATCATTATGTATCTGAATACGACCCTTAATTACAAGTGCTATGCTGGACAGTGTATCTCCTTCTGTATATATACTGTCGCCCTTTTTATATTGATTTACTGCATTCAAGTTAATTGTTTGCTTCAATTGGCTCTCCCCAATCTGTTTAATATTTTTATTACATTACAATTATATACTAAATTTCATTTAATAAAAAGATTTTTTCCCTCATTTTCCCTAAATAGTACAAAATTCTCATGAGAAATCTGTAAAAAAGGGGATGCCGGATTCCGACATCCCCTTATATATACTATATATATAATTTTTTCCGTGCATTCTGCTTCGAATGCTTACCATAAGCGTTACCTTTACAGTTAACTCGGTCCAGGTGACCTTACGGCACACAGAAGCTTTCGCTTAGTGCTGCTTCATTCCTGACCTGACACGGTTCACGAATTTCTGTTGCGTAAGACCCGGACGTCAACATCACTTATAAAGGGCAGCCTCACAATAAAACACCCTCGGCAGAATATCACCCCTGCTGTAGCGGATTGCAGGTACAGGGCACCGCTATCTCCCCGGCTGCACGGAAATCTTATGACAAAATAAATCTTAAAGATGTATGCATCAGTATAATGCTTCTATGCTTAGCTGTCAAGCCTCAAGCTTTTCCATTTTGTTTCGTATGCGAAGCTCTTTAAAGAAGGTCTGAAGTATGTTCGTACACTCATCTTCAAGAACTCCATAAGTTATATCCACCTGATGATTAAATTCCTCCATCTGCAAAAGATTTAATATTGATCCTCCGCATCCGGCTTTCGGATTCATGGTTCCGATTACCGCTCTTTTTATCCTTGCCTGAACTATAGCTCCTGCACACATCTGACAGGGCTCCAATGTAATATATATAGTGCAGTCCTCTAAACGCCAGTCTCCCATTTTCTTGCTTGCCTTATTAATGGCTGTAAGCTCAGCATGGGCGAGAGTGGTTTTACTTGTATTTCTTTTGTTATAACCTCTGCCTATTATTTTACCCTGATATACAATTACGCAGCCAATAGGCACCTCTCCGAGCTGGTATGCCCTTTTTGCCTGCTTCAAAGCTTCCCTCATATATTTCTCATCAGTCATGGTATCATTTCCTTTTCTGTGTATCATATCTATTTACAAATAAAGCTCCTGTTTTGTTTAAAATAGAATTTAGTAAATCGCATCTTAGTAAATCGTACATTAGTAAATTATGATTTACTAAAGCATATATGAGTAATTATGATATGTCAAATGATTATATTGATATTTAATGTTTCATATATTACAATGTTGTTCGTAGATATGAAAAACCACATAAAAACATGAAAGATATAATGTTGAAGGATATTACCTTATTTATGTTGATGAAGAAATGAACCGAAATTACAGTAACCCTTTCTTAAGGAGGCAACATGAATATACACGGCTTTAACAAATCCACTCTACTGGACTATCCAAGGCATCTGGCAGCCACAATATTTGTGGGCGGCTGCAATATGCGTTGTCCTTTTTGTCATAATGCCTCTTTGGTTCTAAGACCTTACACTCAACCGATTATCCCTTTGGAGGATATTCTGTCATATCTGGAAAAAAGAAAAAACATACTGGAAGGTGTATGTATTACAGGGGGAGAACCGACCTTGTATGGCAACCTTCCCGATACTATTTTTAAAATAAAAGAGATCGGACTTAAAGTAAAGCTCGATACAAACGGAACAAATCCGGTTATGATAAAAGATCTGACAGATAAGAAGCTAATTGACTATGTTGCTATGGATATCAAAAACTCTAAAGAAAAATATAAAATCACAGCAGGAAATAAGGATATCTCCATGGATAACATCCATGAGAGTATATCCCTGCTTCTTTCAGATATCGTAGATTATGAGTTTAGAACCACCATTGTAAACGAGCTTCATACTGAAAACGATATGCGCTCTATAGGGGAGTGGATTAAAGGAGCCAAGGCTTATTATCTTCAGCCCTATGCAGATTCCGATGATGTGATCTCATCCGGTTTTACCACGCCCTCAAAGGAAACATTAATATCATATAAAGAGATGCTGTCAGTGTATGTTAAACATGTCGGAATTCGTGGTGTTGACTGACACGCATCAGACTTTTATTTCAATATACCAATACCCGAAATCGCCCTGCCTTAAAGTTTTGTTACGTATTGATTTAAAGCTCTCGAATCCAAACATCCTGGCCATAAATCGTTCTCTGTTATGGTATATGCCCGGAACTCCAAGAATATAACGTACTCCGTATCGATCTGATATTTCTGCAAAAATTAAGTGATGATAACAATAAAATCCGTGAAGCAGAAAGCTGTTATTACTATAACTCCATGTGCTTGAAGGGAGCAATCCTATATCTTTAGGTTCAATCTTTACACATCTTGTAATGTCACTATCCTCGAACGGATTAATCCTTGGATAATTCGCAAATATTCCGGCAATTGATGGATTCTCTTTTCTATCCGATTTCTCTATTGCTTTATCTGGATATTTTTCAATGGATTTTTCCATAAGTTTTTCAGCAGATTTATCCGCAAATTTTTCTGTTGTCTTTTCAAAAGCTATCTCAGAAGCTTTTTTTTCGGATTTCTTTGTAAGATTTCTTATAAACTCCTCCGATACCTTCTCTGTGAATCTCTCAGCTGATTCATTTAAGGGCTTCTCATTAGGAACTTCTTTGTTTTTATCCTGAGGGATGCCCTGAGATACCTCTGCTGTTTCATCTGTGAATTTATCAATAGATTTCTCCTGAGATACCTCTGTCGTTTCATCTGTTGGTGTCTCCTGAGGTGTCTCAACAGAATTATCAATGAGCTTTTCCAAAGATTTCTCTATTGATCTGTCTGATAGTATCTCTGTAGATTTTTCTATGGATTCATCTGAAGACCGCCCGGAAGCTTTGTCAGTAGATTTATTTATAACTCCTCCAATAGATTTTTCTGAATCCTTGCCTGTGGTTTTTTTCTCGGGTGTCTCTACACTGTCAATAATCTTTGATATAGAATCATTATACCTATACACCAATTCCCACGGATCGGTTGGCAGTTTATCCTCTTTTCTCTTGGTTGCGTCTGCTCTTAAGTCTGCCGGTTTTCTAATGGGCACAGAAGATGTCCTGTCAGTAGATATCTCTGTTTTTGTTTTTGGCTTAAGAGCCTCTAAAACCTCATTTAATATAATCGGCTTATCATCCCACTGAGTAGCATAGAATACTGCGGAGTTAAGAAAAAGCAATATACCGCCCATATCGGAAAATTTATATCCTGAATCCATAGTATTTTGCTCTTTAGCACTCAGTCTGCTGTCTATTATCTCATTTTTAACCACACTGTCTCCAAGATAAACCAAATCCAACTTGTCTTGCGGTCTATGAATCAGGTAGGTTGGGAATATTCCTTCCTGTAAACCATTCAGCTGCATATGTATTGTAAACCTGCATTCGCCATCTCTTATCTCTACTCTGACATAACCTACATTTTTTTTCTTATTCCCGTTCACATATTCATACATATACGATACGAATCTTTTATAATCAGCCAAATAACCACGCTCCCTTACTTATCCATAATGCTCTGGGTTGTTTCATGATTCTATTCAATATATTCCATGAAAACGGTCATTATGCCAACTCCTAGTCTATTACCAATATGTAATACTCATAAATTGGCTCATTTCGTTTCTCACCTCCTACTGTGTCGTAATGTTTTTATTTTGTACCTTTGCTATATAGGAATACTTTCATTAAATAATAAAATGGACAGAGAAAAGCCATAACACCTTTATTAGCTATGTTTGGATTAGCTACATGGTGTTATGGCCTTCAGTTTTCTAAATGTTTACTCCTAATTTCCGAACTACGTTCAGGAAAATTCACTAAAAAGCATTCCATCATCATTCATTTTCGAACTTCTTGATTTACCATACCTGCCAATATAAAATCAGGATATCCATCAGATAGCTAACCTTATTCCCGTCCCAATCATAATATATCCAAGTTCCGTCAGCCTAAACAGATTGAATTTCCGCTGATGATGAATACGACTGGCATATTTTTATTTATCTATTAATTCGTCAAAAATATATTGACATGCTTCTTCCTCTGTATTAAAAAACATTTGTGTATTTTTTATTCCTCTTTCGCAAAAATACACTTCTCATTTATCGTTATTATATGTTAAGCAGAATCTTTTATCAGTTCTTCCAAGCTTCCGCAATTTCAGAGATTGTAACATTATGAATTTGTTTTATGATTTCATATTTATGATAGGCATTAGGAACCTAATGATTAAGTTTTGTATGCCCAATCCCTATTCTCATTTTAAAAAAAAGTTGGTTGCCGGTAGTTCACTCTTTTGTTTACACATTACTTCTCAGCTTCTATTTCTTTCCATTTTATTGCTGTGTCTAAAGTTTTTTTACCATTTCCTACTCCCTTTGATAGATGCATCGTATTACAAAAATTAGCCATAACACTTAAGTTCTCACCTGCTGTGTTGCCGGAATAAAAAGAGCCCGACAAATAACTTTTAAGACTATATGCTATCGGTTACTTTCTTCATCCAAAACGCAAAAGACCGGTCATGTCAAAGCAATCTTGCCTAAACATAACCGGTCTGTCTTTTACCCTGCCAAATATTTTAATTTATATTTACGGCTGTCCCTGTATAACTCCTATCGTAATGATTACTCATATTAATGTATCTGACTGTGCAGCTCCTGCAGGGAACGAACTCCTGCTGCCTTATTAAACTTTATATCTTTAATACCTGCTATGGTGGCCCTGGCTGCCGCCATAGTGGTAACATAACTGATTCCTCCTTTGATAGCAGCTTTTCTGATGTAGCTGTCATCATCGGCTCCTTTTTTACCAATCGGTGTATTTACTATGATATCTATCTGTCCATTTGTAATAGCATCTATGATATCCGGTCTTCCCTTATTAAGCTTATGGATCTTCTCAGCTTTAATACCGTTTTTAACAATCATATCATGGGTTCCTGATGTTGCCAGTATCCTAAAGCCGCAATCTGCAAATCCCTGTGCAACCTCCACAAGCTCAGGCTTATCTCTGTCACTGACACTGATTAAGACTGTTCCTGATAAAGGCAGACCATGATTTGTAGCCTCCTGTGCTTTAAAGAAAGCTTCACCGAAGGTTTGAGCCAGTCCCAGCACCTCACCGGTGGAGCGCATCTCAGGACCAAGCACGGGATCAACCTCAGGGAACATATTAAATGGAAATACTGCTTCCTTAACACCATAATGTGTGAACCTGCTCTCCTTTAACGACTGTATGGGAGAAGGCTTGCCGGTATATTCGCTGACCATAATCTGTGTGGCCAGTCTAACCATCTGTATGTTGCATACCTTAGATACCAATGGAACTGTTCTGGATGCTCTTGGATTGGCTTCCAGAACATATACTGTTCCGTCCTCAATGGCATACTGCATGTTCATGAGTCCGCATACCTTCATTTCCTTTGCTATCTTAACAGTATATTCTTTAATGGTCTTCAGATTTTCTTCCTTAATATTCAGAGAAGGTATAACACATGCCGAGTCTCCCGAATGAATTCCTGCCAGCTCTATATGCTCCATAACCGCAGGAACAAATGCATAATTACCATCGCTTATGGCATCCGCCTCACATTCAATAGCATTGTGAAGGAAGCGGTCTATCAGAATAGGACGATCCGGTGTCACTCCGACTGCAGCCTCCATATACACCTTAAGACTTTCATCATCATGAACTATCTCCATGCCTCTGCCGCCAAGCACATAGGATGGGCGTACCATAACCGGATATCCGATTTTCTGTGCTATATCAAGTGCTTCGCTTACATTAACAGCCATGCCCGCCTCAGGCATAGGAATACCAAGCTTATCCATCATCTCACGGAATCTGTCTCGGTCCTCTGCCAAATCAATTGTCTCGGGAGTGGTGCCAAGTATATTAACACCATTATTCTTTAATTCCTGTGCCAAATTTAGCGGTGTCTGTCCTCCGAATTGGGCGATAACTCCAAGAGGCTTCTCCTTCTCGTATATACTAAGGACATCCTCAATCGTAAGAGGCTCAAAATACAGCCTGTCAGAAGTATCATAATCCGTCGATACAGTCTCCGGATTACAGTTTATTATTATTGTCTCTATCCCCAGATCCTTTAAAGCAAATGCCGCATGAACACAGCAATAATCGAATTCAATACCCTGACCAATACGGTTTGGACCTCCGCCGAGAATAATTACCTTTTTATTGTTAGTTGTAGGGACTTTGTCCTCTTTGATATGATAGGAAGAATAATAATATTTTGCATCCTTGGTTCCGCTTACATGAATACCTTCCCATGCAGCCTTGATATTCGCATCATATCTTGCCCTTCTAATGCTGTCCTCACTTACCATAAGAAGCCGACTTAAATATCTGTCAGAAAAGCCGTTAAGCTTAGCCTGTCTAAGCACATCAACCGGCGGAATACTGCCTTTATATGTCTTAAGTGCTTCTTCTTCCTCAACAAGCTCTTTCATTTGTTCTATAAAATAATACTTAATCTTAGTCAAATTATGAAGCTCGTCAACGGTTGCTCCCTTTCTTAAAGCTTCATACATAATAAACTGGCGTTCACTGGTGATATTATGAAGCATATCAAGTAGTTCTTCCTTGGATTTTGATGCAAAATCCTTAGCTCCTCCAAGCCCATAACGACCAATCTCTAAGCTGCGAATTGCTTTCTGAAAGGCTTCCTTATAGGTCTTTCCAACGCTCATAACCTCACCGACTGCCTTCATCTGAGTTCCCAGCTTATCCTGAGCCCCTTTAAACTTCTCAAATGCCCAGCGTGCAAACTTAATCACCAGATGTTCTCCGTCAGGAACGTATTTGTCCAGTGTTCCGTATTTACCACAGGGGATATCACTCAGATTCAAGCCTGCTGCCAGCATAGCCGAAACAAATGCTATAGGAAAGCCTGTTGCCTTGGAAGCCAGTGCAGAGGATCGTGAAGTCCTTGGATTTATCTCAATGACACATATCCTGCCCGTTACCGGATCATGTGCAAATTGAACATTCGTACCGCCGATCACGCCGATTGCATCCACTATTTTGTATGCCTGCCTTTGCAGCTCTTCCTGAAGCTCTTTTGATATTGTCAGCATAGGAGCACAGCAGATTGAATCTCCTGTATGAACTCCCAGAGGATCTATATTCTCAATAAAGCAAACTGTTATCATCTTGCCTGAAGCATCCCTTACAACCTCAAGCTCCAACTCATCCCAGCCCAGTATGGATTCTTCCACCAGAACCTGACCCACCATACTTGCCTGAAGACCTCTTGCCACTACGGTTTTAAGCTCTTCCACATTATAGACCAGACCTCCGCCTTCTCCACCCATGGTATAAGCAGGACGGATAACAACCGGATAAGACAGTTTATCAGCAATAGCCAATGCCTCTTCCACAGTATAGGCGACCTCACTTCTTGCCATCTCAATTCCCAGAGATTTCATGGTCTTTTTAAATTCAACCCGGTCTTCACCCCGTTCTATGGCATCAACCTGCACACCAATTACCTTAACATTATATTTTTTTAGAACTCCTGCCTTATCAAGCTCTGAGCATAAATTTAGGCCCGATTGCCCACCTAGGTTAGGGAGAAGTGCATCTGGCCGTTCTTTCTCAATAATATGCGTCAGTCTTTCTACGTTCAATGGTTCAATATAGGTAACATCTGCTGTTGAAGTATCCGTCATAATAGTTGCAGGATTAGAATTAACTAAAATAATCTTATATCCCAGATTCCTAAGGGCTTTACACGCCTGTGTACCGGAATAATCAAATTCACATGCCTGTCCTATTATAATAGGTCCTGAACCTATGATTAATACCTTGTGAATGTCAGTTCGCTTACTCATATAATCCTCCTTCATTGTGAGAAATCCCTCTGACGGTAAGTCTATATAAAAATGGGCAAAAAAAATTTGTATTTTTTCTCTTCTGCCTCTCCTTCTTTATTCTTATTTATATTAATAGAAACTTTATCATTATGCAACTGTTATTTTTATTTAATCAAGAAAATTTATCATACTTAATAACATACAAATGGTTTGCTATAGCCACAAACTGCTCCAAGGACAAATCTTCACCCCGGATATCTCTGGCGATTCCTAAGTCATCCAAGACCTTAACAATATCCTCTTTGTTAAAATCCAAGCCTTCATAATTAAATATTCCATTGACCAGCGTCTTTCTTCTTTGATTAAAGGACGCACGGATAAGCGAGAATAAAAGCTTTTCATTCTCTACATGATATGGGGGATTCTTATACGGTATAAGATTTATAACGGCTGAACCAACCTTCGGTCGGGGCATAAAGCAATTTGGAGGAACATTTGCAATAATACCGGGTTTTGCATAGTACTGCACCGCAAGAGATAACGCACCGTAATCTTTAGAACCGGGTTTTGCTTGTATACGATCCGCCACCTCTTTTTGAATCATAACTGTCACACCTGACAGGGGGATATGCTTTTCAAAAATATCCATTATAATTGGAGTTGTAATATAATACGGAAGATTTGCCACTATCTTAACAGGCTTATTATCGTTATAATCCTTAACAAGAGAAGCTATGTCTACCTTGAGAATATCCTCATTTAGTATGGTTACATTGTCATAATCCGATAAGGTTTCTTCTAAGATGGGAATGAGCCTTCTATCTATTTCTATTGCCAAAACATGTCCGGAATTTTCACACAGATGCTGTGTTAGGGTTCCGATTCCCGGACCGATTTCGAGCACAAAGTCATCCTTGGTAATATCTGCCGCCCTTATAATCTTTTCAATGACATGATTATCAATCAGAAAATTCTGACCGAACTTTTTCTGAAACACAAAACTGTACTTCTTAAGTATCTCAATTGTATTCTTTGGATTTCCCAGTGTACCCATTAACTACCCTTTCATTCTATATAGCCTTTTTGCATTCTCATTGGTGATACGAACCGCCGTATCATAATCAATATTTTTAATATTTGCAATTTCCTGTGCGATATAGGGAAGATACAGCGAGCTGTTTCTTTTGCCTCTATATGGAACCGGTGCCAGATAAGGACAATCCGTCTCTAGTACAAGCTGCTCCAGAGGAGAAAATGCAACAACCTCTTTTAATTTTCTGCCGTTTTTGAAGGTTACAACTCCTCCTATTCCCAGATAAAAACCCATGTTCAGATACTGTCTGGCTTGTTCCACTCCATAGCTGAAGCAGTGAAGAACTGCTCCAAAATCTCCGATATTGCTCTCTTTTAGTATATTATATGTGTCATATGCCGCATCCCTGCTGTGAATTACAAGAGGCTTGTCCAATTCCTTTGCCATCTCTATCTGCCTGGTAAACCATACCTTCTGTGTATCTCTATCGGGCGTATCCCAATAATAATCAAGACCTATCTCTCCGATTGCCAGCACCTTCGGGTGTTTTGCCATTTCCTTTAGCCATAAAAGACGCTCCTCATTCAACAGCATGGTTTCTTCCGGATGAATCCCTACCGATGCATATATATAGTCATAGCTCTCAGCAAGCTTAACCGACTGTTCGACAGATTTTATTCCCGAACCGATATTCACTACATATTCAATATTATGTTTGGGAAGGCTCTCCAGTATCTCCCAACGGTCTTCATCAAATGCCGCATCCTCATAATGGGCATGAGTTTCAAATATCATTAGTCTTTCCTCTTTTTCTAAGATTATTTACCGGTGGTTGGCTTATATGTCCCGTACATTATACATCAGTTCAAATTATAGCACAATAATAAAAGCAAAAACAAACCGCCTTTAGTCGAGAAACTAAGGCGGTTTATTTTAGTTCATATTCATCTTTTAGTCCATCCATAAGTATTTGTACGCTCTCGGTAAGCATTTTTACAGTCCTATTGTTTTCATCCATATCCTCTCTAGTTTGTCTTAAAAGTCTTCTTATTTCATCTATAGAATATTCATGACTATTCATATCTTTTTTGATATGTTCTAATTGAATCGTAATAGCTTTAACGGCATCCTCAAGTGTTGATAATCCTTTAGGAGAATATTGGCTAATTATTGATATTAATCTGGGAGGAAAATCATTTATAGATTTCGGAGGGTCATAATCCTCTACTCCATCAACCTCGTCTTCTTCTAATTCATAAAATACAGCACCAACTAATTTTTTTCCTGGAATTAGCTTAAAAGGCGTACTGGAATAATTATAAAGCCCAAACATAAGCCTGCCATTATAACCGGGATCTACAGCAAATCCTCCAAGGGTCAAAACACCATACTCTGACATTCCCCTGTTAGCACTCAGATGCATAAACATATTTTTAGGCATACATACCGTTTCTTTTGAAAGGACATAAACAACTTCATTTGGTGCAATAATGACACTTGCTCTTTTTTCCGGCTCAAGCTCAGAGATTTTTGTTGGTACACCATAATCAGCCTTTAAGAACTCATCACTTAATGTAAAATCATACTTAATTGCACCACAATTTGAGACATCACCGTTCTGTATGATTCTTCCTTCTTCTACCGCCTTTTTCAATAAATCTCCCGCCAAAATTTTAGCCACTAACTTACCCCCTAATTTGCTATTAAAAATAATTATAAAAAAATTATATCGTAATTAGTTTGTAAATGCAATAATTTGTTCATATTTCCCTATTATGGATAAGTTTGCTATTCTTGAG
>JGI24710J26742_10001823_pt1 | contig 19301 bp, 18 predicted proteins | sample BioPla2DNA2_FD_26742 | JGI IMG/M metagenome (IMG submission 26742) | reverse complement strand
ATCAACCATGGTATTCCTGAACTAATTAATTCCTTTGGGGTTGCAGTATTAACTGAAGATGCTGTATCCCACTTAGGAGATATTGATAGACCTACTATTGTTGTTGATCAGTGGATGTATCATTCAAGATTATACGCAGCTGCTTCATTTGTCAGAACTCAGCCTAATCTTGAGCTTATCCAATTAAATTCATTCGGCTGCGGCTTAGACGCAGTTACCACAGATCAAGTGCGAGACATCCTGACCAAGTCAGATAAGATATATACTGTTCTTAAGATAGATGAGGTTAATAACCTAGGTGCTGCAAGAATTCGAATTCGCTCACTTCTATCTGCAATTAAGGAAAGGGAACATAAGCACATTGAGCCACATATAGCTGATGCTGCCCATCACAGAGTTATATTTACAGAAGAGATGAAGGAAAACTACACCATCTTAGCACCTCAGATGTCCCCCATTCATTTTGATTTATTAGAGCCTGCCCTTAAGAGTGGAGGCTACAATGTAATTGTACTACCTAATGACAACAGAAAATCTGTGGATGTAGGCTTACAATATGTTAATAATGATGCCTGCTTCCCTTCACTGATGGTCGTTGGTCAGATTATGGATGCCTTACTATCAGGTAAGTTTGATCTTAATAAGGTAGCAATTATGATCACCCAAACTGGGGGAGGTTGCCGGGCAACCAACTATATCGGATTTATTCGAAGAGCTTTAGAAAATGCCGATATGGGTCACATACCTGTTATATCATTGAATGCATCAGGAATGGAGAAAAACCCAGGACTTAAGATTACTCCTAAGCTATTACTCACTGCTATGGAGGCACTGGTATATGGGGATGTATTCATGAGAGTATTGTATAGAACCAGACCTTATGAAAAGGTTCCAGGATCAGCTAATGCTCTTCATAAAAAATGGCAAGATATCTGTATTAAGAGCTTAAAGTCCGGTGGTAAGTGGAGGGAGTATGTGAAAAACATCAGAGGAATTATCAAGGACTTTGACGAACTCCCACTACAGGAAAATCTTAGGAAACCAAGAGTTGGTGTGGTAGGTGAGATCTTAGTTAAATTCCTTCCTTCTGCCAATAATTACTTAGTAGAATTACTAGAGGCAGAGGGTGCTGAAGCTGTAGTTCCAGATCTTCTTGACTTCTTTATGTATAGCGCTTATAACAATAATTTTAAGGCCAAATACTTAGGTAAAAAGAAATCTAGTGCCAGAATTGCTAATATTACTATCTGGGCACTGGAGAAGCTTAGAGGNGCCGCTAAAAAAGAATTGGCTAATAGTGAACGCTTTGAACCACCGGTGCCAATACAGACCCTAGCTGAATACGCCAAACCTATAGTATCAATTGGTAACCAAACAGGTGAAGGGTGGTTCTTAACTGGAGAAATGATGGAATTAATCCACTCAGGAGTTACCAACATAGTATGTACTCAACCATTTGGATGTTTGCCAAACCACATTGTTGGTAAGGGAGTTATTAAAGAGATCAGAAATAAATATCCTGAAGCTAACATAGTAGCTATAGATTATGATCCCGGTGCCAGTGAAGTNAACCAGCTTAATAGAATCAAGTTAATGCTTACTACTGCTAGTAAGAATTTGAATAAGGCTTAAACCAGATGAAGCACGTAATGGGAACCTCCCAGTTCCTGTGCTTGCAAGTAAGACTCCAATACTCACTTTGCTTTCCCGCAAATAATAGCAATAATAATATGTACGCCAAAATTATATGAAGGTATTTCTATACCTTCAATGGTTTTGGCATTTTTTTCATATTATTCTATTGTTTTACAAATGTATACTATGGTATAATGTCAAGGAATAAGCAAATTAATCTTAACTTTGAAAATATCATGGTCTGCATAACATTTTAATCAAATATTTTCATGTAGAAAGTTTGCAGACTGTTGAGAAAGGTATGGTAATTATTATGTTTAAAAACAAGTATGGAAAAGTAAGATCTGGTTGGAAGATTGCTGCCGTAACAGGAATATTTCTTGCAGTAACATTATTACTCGGATCGATATTAGGAGCAATTATAGGAGTAATACTGGTAGCTCAAGGTCACTTCGATATGGCTACTATGGATTACACTGAGACAGGTTACGAAATGATTAGTCAAACTAATATTATTGGCATGTTTATTCAAGAAATCGTTATGATATTTACCCCTATCATTGCATGGAAGTATGTGATGAAACGCCCTTTATCCAATATGGGACTTACCCATGTAAAGAAAAACCGGAAGGATTTATCTGTAGGTTTACTTTTTGGTCTGGTATCGATGACAATAGTATTTATATTACTCATATTAACTAATCAAGCATCAGTTGAGACTTGGATACCTACTTTTTCATCAGATATAATTGTATATCTATTATTATTTATATTAGTTGGCCTTGGAGAAGAAATTTATGGACGAGGATTTATAATGTCAGTTTTAAGACAAACTCAGAATATACCCGCTGTTTTAATTATAAGTTCTGTATTTTTTGCATTACTTCATGGAGCCAACAATGGTATTGGCCTATTACCACTAATTAACCTTGCTCTAGTAGGCCTTTTGTTTGCTTATATGTATCTTAGAAGCGGTAATATCTGGATGCCTATTGGATACCACATTACATGGAATTATTTTCAAGGTAATATCTTTGGATTTAAAGTTAGTGGAACAGCCACTAACGGCTTGTTAACAACATCCGTGGAGAAGAATACCATTCTTAATGGAGGAGACTTTGGACCAGAAGGTGGGCTCTTTGTTACGGCTATAATATTAATCGGTTTTATCTTCGTTAAATATTATTATCGCAATTCTGAATTTGACTTTTTAGCTTCAGAGCCAGAAGTTATAGAAGCTGTAGAGACTATAGAAATTGAGAATGAGGATTAGCAAACTTTACATATATCATTAACTAATAAATAGAGAATGTCTAACTTAGCTAGACATTCTCTATTTGCCAATCTATGGTATCTATTCCATTAGCTTTAAGAAAACTATTAGTTTTACTAAAAGGCTTGCTTCCAAAAAAACCTCTATAAGATGATAAAGGGCTTGGATGAGGTGCCTCAATAATTAGATGCTTTGGATTATTCAGCATACTCTTCTTCGTCTGTGCAGGTCTACCCCAAAGTATAAACACTATGGGTCTATCCTCCCTATTCACAGCTTCAATAACAGCATCAGTGAACTTCTCCCAGCCTTTCCCTTGATGGGAATTGGCTTCATGGGCACGGACTGTAAGTACCGTATTAAGTAGTAACACTCCTTGGTCTGCCCATTTCTTAAGATATCCATTATTAGGTATATAGCATCCTATATCATCTTTTAATTCTTTATATATATTAACAAGAGAAGGTGGAATAGCCACCCTAGGCTTCACAGAAAAACAAAGTCCATGGGCTTGCCCTTCGTTATGATATGGATCCTGTCCAAGAATAACGACTTTCACTTTACTTAATGGTGTATAATGGAATGCATTAAACAAATCTTCGGGATTAGGATATACTATATTGTGACTATATTCATTCTTAACAAAACTATAGAGGTCTAAGTAATAGGGTTTCTTAAACTCATCCCCGATTCCAGATAGCCAATCATTATTAATGGAACTCATCATGACCTCCATTGAACTGGAACACCCTTGTCTTCTAGGTAATGCTTTAGATCGATTATATCTAACTCTTTATAATGGAATAAGGAAGCTGCTAAAGCTGCTGCTGCTTTCCCAGCAGTTAGAGCCTCATAGATATGTTCCTTTGTTCCTGCTCCTCCAGATGCAATCACTGGTATCGACACACTTTCTGCAATGGCACGAGTCAGGTCAATATCATATCCACTCTTAGTTCCATCAAGGTCAATACTGGTTAGAAGAATGGCTCCTGCACCAAGTTCATATACTTTCTTCGCCCACTGGATGGCATCTATTCCTGTATCTACACTTCCACCATTGGTATAAACATTCCATCCAGAGCCATCCCGTCTTTTTTTCCCATCGATAGCAATAACAACTCGTTCACTGCCAAACCTCTTAGATGCCTTACTAATTAAATTTGGATCCTTTATGGCTGCAGAGTTTACACCAACCTTTGTAGCCCCTTCAGCTAGTATTCTCTGGAAATCATCAATGGTTCTGATGCCTCCTCCTACAGTAAATGGAATTGATATCTTATCTGCTATCTCGCCTACCATCTTTAATTGATTGTCTCTACCATCAGTGGTGGCGGTAATATCAAGTAATACTATTTCGTCAGCACCACCTTTATCATAGGCTTGTGCAATTTCTACTGGATCTCCAGCGTCCTTTAAATCAACGAAACTAACTCCTTTTACTACCCGTCCATTATTAATGTCAAGGCATGGTATAATCTTCTTAGTCTCCAATCCTTATCTCCTATCTAGGACATAACTCCCTTAATTATTCTCCATTGCCACCTTATAAATCATAGTACTATACTCTGTTTTGTTACTTATATTATTCATATCAATAGCTTCATCCTCAGTAATATTAAAGCCATTACCCAACTCTGCTACTATTTGATCCCTAACATAGTCTAAATCACTTTTAATTCCATAAAAAGTCGCCAGATCTATGTACTTATCGTATCGCCGTAGTCCCTTTAGGAGGGAATCAAGTGCCTCAGGATATTTTCCAATTTTACTATAATTATAGTAGGAATTCAACTGCTTATTAACGAGCATTACAGTCTGTAGTTTGTTAAATATCTCAACGTTATCTTCCTTTAATTCCATACCACTAATTGCTTCATATGCCTTTGTATATTCTCTTTTTGAAAAATAATTATTGGCATTAGTAATCCCACTATTATATGCAAAGGAATGGGTTCCAAAATATATAAGAGCCGCTATAGCCCCAAATACAACAAGAACAACGGTAGTTCCCACAGGATTAATTGTACCAGGGTCTTCCTCCACCTCTTCAACAACTTTAGTAATAGCTTTAGTTTTTCTTTTTTCAGCCTTTTTAGCTTTTCTGGCTTCCCTTTTGCTTTGCTTTTTACTAGTTTGAGCATTAGACTCTTGATCTTCACCATTATCTTCTGTATTAGCATCCAAAGACTTATTAGTTCCTTTAGCCTTTTTAGAAGCCCTCTTATTCTTAGCTGCCTTCTTACTAGACTTCTTAGCAGTCTTTTTATCTCCAGTTTCTTCATTAACTGGGTCGTTGTCAGTTATATCTGGAGTCTTCTCACTCTCTGAAGATTTACTAGCTGATCCACCGAATATCTTTGAGAAAATACTAGGTTTCTTCTTTGCCTCTTCTTTCGAATTCTCTGGTAAAACCATAGTATCTGTTTCCGATGTAAGCTTTCTCAGCTTTTCTTGCTTATCTAATTTTTTCTTCTCCAATTCTTCAGCACTAAGATTTTGACTTATCTCCGCAACCATATCATCTTCATCTATGGGTGTGGCACCAGCCAACTCCTTAGCTATTATATCATTTATGTCAACTGTATTAGTCTCTTCCTTCTCTTCGGTTTCATCATAAACTTTCCCCTCAAGCATATCAGTTATACCCGACATAAAAGGATCATCAGAGCTCATCTGATTTAGTAAACTTAAAATGTCTTCATCGATATCACTTGAAAGATTAGCATTATCAACATTATCTTCATCTGTGTTATCTAAATCCATATCATCAGAAGGACCCATAGGGGCTATATCTTCTTTTGAAGCTTCAGTTTGCTCCATCTTTACAAGCTCATCTATTCCTAGAACTCCCATTATGTCCTCTAATTCTTCTATAACATCTTCATCCTCAGACTCGGAAGTATTCACTTCATCTACTAGAGGAGTATTACCCTCTTCATCTTCCTCTTCATCTTGATCTTCATCACCTAGAGATATTCCAAACAGCTCTTCTTCTCCATCTTCATCACCTAGAGATATTCCGAACAACTCCTCATCTCCATCTTCATCCTCATCACCTAGAGATATTCCAAATAACTCTTCATCACTAACATTAATCTCTTCATCCAAATCAGAAAAATCATCTTGATCCTTAAAATCCTCGGCATCCTCTAGATCCTCCGCCATATTAAACTGATCAAAATCTTTAAGGTCTTGGTCATCAATAAAATCAGTATTATTAGAACCATCTGGCTTTATAACTGAATTTAAGAGATTGTCCAAATAGGACTCATTAGATTTAGTTCCATCCTTATGTAAGCAATCTTCACAGTAAACTGAACCCTCAGGAATGCCTTTTTTACATGATTTGCACTTCGCCATTTGAGCACCATCCATTTTTCTACATAGTAATTAGCTTAATATATCATGAATAAAACCACTTCATGATCTTTAGCTCCGATCGTATACTACTAGCAAGCTTGTGTCTGAATGTAATCAGACTATTTCCATGAATTTCTTAGACTAATCTGCTAATTTGTAGATAAAGCATCTGCATTTATGTCTGTAATAATTTTTCTTAAATCAAGTATTTCAACTGTATAATCATGTCTCTCAAACACACCAGTCACCACGCCTTTAACCTTAGTAGAAAGCTTTTTACCTGGTTGTTTAACATCATCACTATATACTCTGTGAATTCCTTGAATCTTATCTACATGAAATCCAATATTTAAATCATTAATTGATGTCACCATTAACATCTCAGTATCATCACTATGTGTATCGGACAATTCCAAGCTCTTCTTTAGATTAATAATAGGAATGATAAAATCTCTGGGCATTAGCATACCTTCAATACAAGGGTGTGCATTTGGTACAGGCGTGGGCTTAACATTAAGAGGCAAAAATTCTTTTATGTCACTTATATCAACCCCATATGAATTACCACCAGCAATAAATTCCACTATCTGAAGCTCTGTACCATAATTATCGAACCTTGTTCCACTATCCATCATCGTACCTCCTAATATCTTCTGTAATTTATAATCAATATCTTGAATTTGTAGATTAATCATTCTTAAGCTTGGTATTAATCTACTTGTTGTGTATATTTTAACAGATAAGATACTCAATATCAACAAAAACGAATTCTAGAAAAGAAGCTGGCACCACCTTTAGAATTGGGTCGCACCAGCTTCCCGAAGGAAGTGCGATGATTTGCTTTACATAACTCATGTTCTTGAAAAGTTTTACTTACAGGATGGTCTTTTCTATCTAAAAAAAGCCACACAAAAACTCGCTATCTCTAGCATTGTTCTGTGTGGCATCTCTTCGTCTCTCGCCATTATATTCAGTAATAAGCAGATTAAGTCCAAGAAATCTTCAATAACTCCATAATACATCATTAGAAGTGGATACAGCCATTGCCCCAGCCTCTAATATAATCCTTACATCTTCTCTATCTGAAACTAAGCCTCCCGCTATAATAGGAATATCGGAAGTACTTACAATCGCCTTAATAGCTTTTGGTAAGACACCTGGAAGTATTTCAATAAAATCCGCATGTCCGTGTTTCATATGATGCTGGAGATTATTCAAAGACATGGAATCAATCATAAAAACTCTCTGTACAGTTATCAGACCCTCCTCATGGGCTTTCTTTAGGAGACTTGATTTAGTACTTATAATTCCATCAACTTTAGTGTTCTCTACTAGATATTGAACTGCAATATCTGAACTTGATAAACCACCAATTAAGTCCATATGTACTATGGCTACTTTATCTGCGGAGGAAATTGCTTCAGCTATTCTTTCAATATTACATATGTCCCCATAAAGTATAAATACAATCTGACATTTAGTTTTTAAAGAAGCCATTAATTCCTCTTCATTTTTAACTGCTGCAATGATTGGGTACTTTTTCAATTCTGTCAGTATAAAATCCTTCATGTCATCGCCCCTTCCCCCTTATTATCAAGTAAGTATTTTAGTAATGTCATCATTACCAGTGTCTTCGTGAACAATGTAGTCTTCAAACTTCAAATATACATCTTGGTCTGGTTTAAGTGTACCATATGCCTGAGATGGCGCAACAACACGAATAGACACACCATTTATATCTATGAAGCAATCATTTTCATTACCAAGGAAATATGATTTTCTTAACTTTCCAGTAAACTCTGCTTCTTCTCTTGATACAATCTTTACATTCTCTGGACGTACAGTAACAATCACATTACCTCTTAGATTACCACCATATTGTATATCTTTATCTATACCTTGTAAAGTCACCTTACCAGCATCTGAATAGCCCTTAATGAAATTAACCTTACCAACAAAGTCAGCCACAAATTGATTGGCTGGATTACTATAGATTTCATAAGGGGTACCAACTTGCTGAACCACACCACGGTTGATAACAAATACCCGATCAGACATAGTCATTGCCTCGACCTGGTCATGAGTTACAAATACAACTGTAATTCCCATCTTCTTCTGTATCTCTTTAATCTCATATCTCATGCTTTCACGAAGCTTGGCATCCAGATTAGATAGAGGCTCGTCCAAAAGTAATAGCTTAGGAGCCGCTACCAAAGCACGACCTAAAGCAACTCTTTGCTGCTGTCCACCAGATAATTGAGATGGGATTCTCTCAGCATACTGACTCAAATGTACTGTTTCTAAAATATCAGTAACTCTTTTCTTAATCTCATTCTTAGGTACTTTCTGTATTTTTAATGGATATGCCACATTATCAAACACATTCATATGTGGCCATACTGCATAAGATTGGAACACCATGCCTATTTCCCTTTTTTCAGGAGGCAAGAAAAATGTATCTGAACTAACTACCTTATCATCAATCTTGATCTCACCAGAGCTTGGTTTTTCAAAACCTGCAATAAGTCTAAGCATTGTTGTTTTCCCACACCCTGAAGGGCCTAGCAAAGTAATAAACTCACCGTCTTTAAATTCATCATTAAATTGCTTTAGCACTACTACATCACCAAAAGCCTTAGTTACATTGGAAATTGTCACAACAGACATTATAATACCATTCCTTTCTTCCTGTGTGAAGATGCTTTTTCTTCACACTAGCTTCGTTCTATATAGAAAACTTGCCCTTTGTCAACTTATTTAGTAACCAGTTTAATAATATAACCATTAATAAAATCGCTGATGCTAATGCAGAGGCTGTCTGCTGACTATGGTAAGTTTGGTATGTAAATAACTCAACACCTAATGTCTTAGTATTTGTAGAATATAATAATGTTGACATGGTCAATTCATAAAAGCTTGGCATAAATATTAAAAACCAACCTGCAACAATGGATGGCAAAATCAAAGGAACGATTACATCCTTAAAACGTCTCAACCAACCAGCACCTGATATCTGTGCTGCTTCCTCTAAGGAGGGACTTATCTGGGAGAATGCTGAAACTACAGTTCGCATACCCATAAGCATATATTTGATCATATAAGCGATAACCATAATGGCTAATGTGTTGTAAATATTAATTGCAAATTTACCTGACATTGTCATAATTAAAGATAATGCAATAACTACACTTGGTGTACCTGATCCAACAGTTATTAAGAAATCAGGTATTCCTTTTCCTTTTACTTTAGTACGCTTTAGCAAATAAGCCATTACACATGAAATAATCAAGCCAAATGTTGCAGCTAAAATAGCAGACAAGAAGCTGTTCTTCGTTGAGTTTATTATCGCATCTCTTGTAAGTATTGTCTTCCAGTATTTTGTTGTGAAATTACTTAAAGATAGTGGATTACCCATATTAACAGTAAAGGATGTAGCAAAAACAGTAGCAAAGGGCAATACAACAACGATTAATGCAAATATGGTAACTAAGATTGTAACTGGTAGTCTCCATCTACCAAGCTCAACAATATTAGGTCTTGTTGATTTACCTGAGACCGTGATATATTGCTTTTTACCAATTGGAACGGTGGATACATATAATATTATAAGTGCCAAGGCCATTAAGAATACTGCCAATACTGTGGCATCTGTAAGGCCTTCTTGTGAACCTATATATACGTAATCAATTATTCTAGTTGTTACAGTATGAATTTGACCAGGTGCGCCAACAATAGATGGTATACCATAGCAAGAAGCTGCCGCAACGAATACAAGTAGTCCAGCTGCAACGATACTAGGCAACATCATTGGTAAAGTAACAGTTCTTAAAGTTTTAAGGGGTGAAGCCCCTGATATACGTGATGCTTCCTCTAATGAAGGATCCATCTTCTCCATTGCTCTGGAAATTGTAATAAAGGCATATGGATAGTAAAAGGTGGTCAAAACCCATACTAATCCTCCCAATGTATAGATGTTAAAAGGGGCTTGTGCCAAACCGAATATCCTTTGAATAAATACATTAAGGTTACCTACTGTAGGATTAAGTAGTCTTAACCAAGCCATAGCACCTACATATGGTGGAACCATATAAGTCATGACAAATAATGTACGAAAGAACTTTCTACCATACATATTGGTTCTACCAACTAACCAGGCCAATGGGAAAGCTAATAATATACCAAATATCATTGCCAAACCAGCACTCATTATGGTATTTTTCAAGGCTGACCAATTGAGGGCATAGGAATATATTCTTTTGAAGCCATTCAATGTAAATGTTCCATCAGGAAAAAGAGAACGTATTAATAAGTATAATAGTGGAAACACTTGAAAAATAACCAGAAAAGCTATAATGACAATTATAAACACCCATTTAATATCAAAATAAATTTTATCTTGATTGGTTTTCTTTTCTACACCGAAGATTCTAGCCGTAGTAATCACTCCAATTCAATTTATTTTTAGTAAGAATCTTACTTGGACAAGGTCAGGTCTTCATAAGAAGCCTGACCTTAAATATTTACCCATAATTTCAAATAACAATCTTATTAGGTGTTATCTTATTTTGTTTCAGGTATTGTTATATATTCTTGGAACATAGTTCTAATTTCTTCACGATCTTTGTAGCACTTCTCCCAATCTACAGGGATTGTGTTTTCAAGTATTTCACTGGTTGGAATTCCATCATATGGAGGTTCTGGATAATTCCCTAAAACGGAATGCATCCAAGCTGCAACTATATTAGATTGACCTTCCTCGGATAAGAACCAATCTGTTATCTCTTCACAGGCTTTCTGATTATTATTGGCACTCCATTTCTCATTAACCATCATTATAGGTGAAGGAATATTAATAGTACCATCTGTTGGGTATATAACTTCCAGCTTAGAGCCCTCTTCTTCTCTTTTCTTTAATACAGATTCCTCTAAAATCATTATTACTTTACATTCACCAGTCTCAAGTTTTGTTAATGCTACTGAGCCAGATTCTACTGCAACATTCTGGGAACCTAAAGTTTGAAAATATTCCTCTCCATATTTTTGGAGCAAACCAGTAACAGAAGCCATAGCGGATCCGGATTGAAGAGGATTTGACATAGAAATCATACCCTTAACACTTTCATCATAGGCAAAATCATAAAAGCTATTAGGGATTTCATCCTTGCTATATTTATCAGGATTGTAAGCTAAAACCATGTTGGATATACGAACTGGATACCAATAGCCTTCTTTATCATAATCAAATGCTAGATCACCAGCATTTTTTGATTTATAAGCATGAAGTATACCTTCCTCCATTAATTCCAATGAGAATGCTGGATCAGCAACCATAAGCATATCACAGCCTAATTTACCAGAATCAACTTCAGCAGCTACTTTGGCTTGAAGTGTACCTGTTCCTCCATAGAAAAATTCAATATCATAGTCAGGAAATACTTCCTCCAATGTTTTATCCATTGCTTCAATAATATCTTCATACATTGAGGTGTATATCAAAACCTTAGGCTTGTCCTCCTTCTGACTACATGCTGTCAATCCAAATGTCATAATTACAAATAGCAAAATACAAATAGCTTTTTTCAAGACTAAAACCCTCCCTTATACAAGATGAAATGGTAAACCAGTTCACTTGTCATTGATTATATTTTAGAATGAGTAACCCCATCTCTAACAAAATGAAATATAAGGTATTGCCCCGGAAAGTAAACAAAAAGCTATACATAAAGAAAATAAAGTTGCATTATAAAACATACATGTATCTTCCATATAGATTTTATAATCAATGCACGTCTCTCTTCTCTAGCACAGCAGTAATATTTGCATATTTAATTATGTACAATGCATATAATGACTTATATACGATTCATTCTATACAAGTATACCATTATTTATTTTTACTGTCAATCATTCCCTGGCATATTCACCAACATATAAAAGTACAAATAATTATTGCTCATGATATCACACATATATTATTAGTCATGCTCCATCTTTTTGTTCAGATTAACAGTAGTATTACTTTTTTAGGAAATAACTCTTTACTTTAAACCCATATAATGCTATAATTATGCAAATACTAAAACAATGGTAAGAGATGAAGAGATGCCGCACAATGATATTAGTCAATAACTAATGCTTGTGCTTTTTTAATTTCTTTAAGTGTATTAACATTTCAATATGACTTTTGCAAAAATAATATGGAGGGATAAGATTGATTGGAGATTACTTGATAGAAATTAGTGATTACCTACACGAGATTAATGTAGTATCAACAGCCTTTAGAATTGTTCTTGCTATGATAACAGGTGGTATTCTTGGTTTAGAAAGAGAAATCAAAAACAGGCCAGCTGGTTTAAGAACTTACATGTTAGTGTGTATGGGCGCAGCTATGGTAATGATCACAAATCAATACATTTGTGAAACCTTTGTTGATTTTGATGTTGATCCAGCTCGTATGGGCGCTCAGGTTGTTAGTGGAATAGGTTTCTTAGGTGCTGGTACTATCATAGTTACAAGAAGAAATCAGATTAAAGGCTTAACAACAGCTGCCGGATTATGGGGTGCCGCATGCCTAGGATTAGCCATCGGCATTGGATTTTATTCTGGAGCAATTATAGGTGCCATCGGTGTACTATTTGCAATGATGGGCCTTCACAAATTTGATGAGAAAATTCGTAGGGGCGGAAAACTTATTGAAGTATACATAGAGTTTAGTAGCATTACTAACATATCATCATTTATGGCATTTTTAAGAAAAAACAACTTCGAGGTTAAGGATTTACTAATAGACAAAGGACAATTACAAGACAATGAGAACACGGCATTAGTCATTACCTTAAAGTCAGAGGCAAAGCAACATCACACCTCCATAATACAGCTATTAAGCCAGGCTGATGGCGTCCAATACATAGAGGAAATATAAGAGGGAACCCTAGGCTTGGTATTCTTTTAAAGGGAGATGAATTGGCAGGCCAATTCATCTCCCTTTATGTAAGTATACTATTTAACCTTATTAATTTTTATTTATCTATATGAAGATCCATAATATATTCATCATCATATTCACCATTAATATTAAAATAATCTTTATGAGAGCCAACCTTTACGAAACCAAATCTTTCGTAGAGCTTAATTGCTCTTTCATTGCTTGCCTTTACACCAAGACTTATATTCTTGATTAATTCATGATCCTTAGCAAACCGAATTAGCTCTTCCATTACAGCACTACCAACACTCATCCCCCAATACTCTTTTTTCACTGAGATGGCCAGCTCACTGTTATGGGCTATTCTCTTTCTTCCAAGACTTCTTATCTCAGCTATACTAACTACAGTATTATTAATAATTCCCAAAAGCATAAGCATATTTGGGTCTTGCTCAACTTTCTTTATATACTCTGCTTCCTGTTCAACTGTTAGGCGAAACTCATCCTTACCAAAAAGAAGGTTATCACTTTCTCCCCCAACTATATTAAGATACTCAATCATATCTTTAGCATCCTCTTCTATAGGTGCACGAAGAATTAGGGTTTCTCCAGTCTTTAATGTTCTCTCATTTGTAAAACTATTATCCATGTTTACTCCTTTTCTAAACTCTTAATTAGTTCATCTAATTGTCTTGGTTTATTAATTATAATTATTTCTTTCTCTTCATTTACCTGTTCCAACTTCTCTAATATACCTTTCCGATTCTTACGCTTAAAGTTCCAGACCCATTGTAGGAACTCTAGATCAATTTTTTCAAGACATCCTTCATGCATATCTGGCCTAGTTTTATTGTGATATATAATTCTTCGCTTGATTACTCGGTAAAGACATAACCATCTAGGCATATCCAGATATATTATTAAGTCAGCTCGCTTAACTCTTATATCCATAGTTCCCGAATAATTTCCATCAATGATCCACTTATCTTCCATGGTAAGCTCTTGAGCAATCCTATGCCACTCTTCATCTGGAGTTGATACCCAATCAGGTCTCCAATAATGCTTGTCCAAATGAATTATAGGAAGATTAAGTATTTGACCTAACTTGGTAGATAAGGTGGACTTTCCTGATCCTGAACAACCCATTATCATAACTCGCTCCATCATTCTAATGTCCATACCTTTCTTTAATCTTGATTTTTCAATCTATCTCCTCACAAGTTAATTCATTTCTTGACAAAACTCTCTACGGATTCTATGAGCTTATCAAGGAAAGTTTCTTCCCCTAGGGTGTTCAGTTTAACGAATACAGCCTGACTTCCTCCCGAGGTAATTCCAGTGATAAATAAATCCTCTCCAACCCCAAGAATTGTGACATTCATGCTTACACGATTTCCTCCCACCATACTATATCTTTCATATACTCTTACAGCAAGTCTAAAGTTATCACCACTAACATCACTACCATCCTCAAAACTGCTAGATGCACTACCTCCTAATATATCAGAATTAACCCAGTTTAAAAATGTATCGAAATCTCCTTTTAGCCTTTTCTCATACTTTGCCATATGGTCGTCCCTCCTATTCCAATTTTCCTAACTCTTCATATAAATATGCCATAGCTTCGTCCTTACTCTGTGGCTCCTCATGACCTATGACATAAGTGGTGAAATCTAGCGGCTCTAGGAACCTAATCAATTTATTTAATTTATCCTTATCATATTTGCCATTATTGTGATAATAATCTTCACAGTCAGCATCACCAATAAATAACACTTTTTCTTCCGGTATATAAATCACAGTTGAATCCTCGGAATGAGGGGCTGTGATTCTTGATAAAACACAATGGACCCCACCTAGATCTAAGACTAAACTTTTATCATATACAATATCAGCAGTGCATATATTAATGCTGGATCGATCACTATATTCCAGCCGAATACACCTATCACAAAATTCGATATCCTCACCTGTTTGAAGACGTTTTTCCATTGCTTCATGGGACCAAGACCAATCCTTTACGATTTTTAGTTGCTCATTAGTAACCCTATTGGCTATGGTCTTTCCAGTGACAGCACTCATACCAAATGTATGGTCCCAGTGCCAGTGTGTGATTGCTACATAATCCGGTAATGGTAATCCTAATTCAGTTATTTCCCTATTGAATAAATCTACATGATCTGATGAATTACCAGCATCAACCATCAGGGAATATCTATCTCCTCTTACATATCCAAGTACCGGTCTATCTGTTTCTGAATATGATGGTAGATAATATATCCGATTACTTATTTTTTGCAGTTTCATTCTCTTGTCTACTCCTCGTTACCTTTCTCTAGTAAGTATCACACTAGCTCTAATTAATTCTGATTTGTTATATTCATAATAATTCACCAAACATATTATGTCAATTTATTCCTTAAAATTTATCAATAGTACTAGACTCCATTGTATGATACTATTAATAAAAGAGTAGACTCAAATTATAAAGCATAATGAAATGGAGGTTTTATTATGTCATTAGTTGGTGCATTTATAGTTCCCCATCCACCACTTATAATACCTGATATTGGTAAAGGGCAAGAAAATGAAATAAGTAAGACAGTTGATAGTTATCATGAAGTAGCTAAAAATAAGTAAGACAGTTGATAGTTATCATGAAGTAGCTAAACATATTGCAGCCCTAAAACCAGACACAATAATTCTAACCACACCCCACTCTATTATGTATTCTGATTACATTCATATATCTCCAGGGAGGAAGGCTAAGGGTGATTTTAGAAGATTTAATGCAAGAAATGTATCCTTCTCAGTAGAATATGATGAAGAATTTACAGAAGCACTGGAAAACTCTGCTGAAAGAAATGGAATAGAAGCTGGAACCTTGGGAGAAAAGGATCCGACCTTGGATCATGGAACTATGGTTCCTCTATACTTTATTAACCAGTACCTTAAGGATTATAAGCTTGTTCGAATTGGGTTATCCGGTTTATCCATGATGGATCATTATGGATTAGGCAGATGCATTACAAGCACTGCAGATAAACTAGACAGACGCATAGTAATAGTTGCTAGTGGGGATCTCTCCCATAAGCTTAAGGAAGATGGTCCCTATGGTTTCTCTAGGGAAGGTGTGGAATTTGATAAGGAAGTGACAAAAGCTATGAGTCAAGGGGACTTTCTTCGCTTTTTGGAGTTTACACCTGACTTTTGCGAGGCTGCAGCAGAATGTGGATTAAAATCCTTTGTTATCATGGCTGGTGCCCTATCTGGTAAATCAGTTGAGGCTAAGCTTCTATCATATGAAGGAAACTTTGGTGTAGGATATGCAGTATGTGAATATACAATCACAGGTGATGATATGGATCGTCATTTCGATATAATATTTAAAGATAAGCAGAGAGCCTTAGCTCTTGAAAAGCAAAAACACGAGGATGCCTATGTTCATCTGGCAAGGATCGCTCTTGAAACCTATGTTACAACTGGTGAGTATGCCAAGCTACCACATGATCTACCAGAAGAACTAACCAATCGAAAGGCTGGAGTTTTTGTATCACTTAAGCTTCACGGAAGTCTTCGGGGTTGCATAGGGACAATATCACCGGTAACAGAGTCCGTAGCCAAAGAAATTCTACGTAATGCTGTTAGTGCTGGGATGGAGGATCCAAGATTCCCACCGGTATCAATTGATGAACTTCCAGAACTAATCTACAGTGTTGATGTACTGGGGGAAATCGAAGCAATCAAAGACAAGGATGAGCTTGATGTTAAAAGATATGGAGTTATTGTGAATGCTGGTAGAAAGAGAGGTCTATTACTTCCTAATCTTGAAGGAATAGATACTGTTGAGCAGCAGATAAATATTGCGAAGAAGAAAGCTGGAATCTATGACANTGAAACCTTTACCATGGAGAGATTCGAGGTGATAAGACATATATGAGAATCCAGTGTAATGTTTGCCCCCACCATTGCAAGATAGAAGAAGGTCATCTTGGTTTATGTAGAGCAAGAAAGAATGTAAATAACAAAATAATATGTGATAATTACGGTAAGCTAACAAGTATTGCCCTTGATCCCATTGAGAAAAAGCCCTTATATCATTTTCATCCAAAGAGCAAAATCTTGTCTGTTGGATCCTATGGATGTAATCTAGGCTGCCCTTTCTGCCAAAACCATGATATCTCTATGGTTGGTTCTAGGCCTATTGAATCCACTTATGTAACATGTGAGGAGTTAGTTGATAAAGCAGTGTATTATTCAAAAACCATGGGTAATATCGGAATAGCATATACCTATAATGAACCTCTGATAGGTTATGAATTTGTCAGAGACTGCGCTCGCTTGGGACGGGATAAGGGACTAAAAAATGTTCTTGTAACCAATGGATATATATGTGAAGAACCTTTAAACGAACTTCTTCCACTTATAGATGGATTTAATATTGACCTTAAAGGTTTTACAGAAGAATACTACTCTAAGCTTCGGGGTGACCTGGAGACAGTTAAGCGTACCATAGAAATTGTCTCAAGCCATTCCCATGTTGAGGTAACAACCTTAATAGTTCCAGGAGAAAACGACAGCCATGAAGAAATGATGGCTTTATCCTCCTGGCTTGCACATATTAATCCAGACATACCCCTTCATATATCTAGATTCTTTCCTAGATGGAAGATGGATGATAAGGAAGCAACTCCTGTCNAGCAGATATACCAGCTTGCAGATATTGCTCGGAAAAATCTCAAATATGTTTATGAAGGAAATTGTTAAATTATAATATTGCAACTAAAACAACAATAAGTGCATCATATACTCCATGAGCTACTATCAGTGAAGTTATGGTGCAATTTTTAATTTTTTCTCTACACATGGATAAAAACAATCCAATTAGAAATGTCATAAATACTTGAATAATATTACCGCTAAAAATATGATATATGCCAAATAATAATGAAGATATAATAATGGCATGCTTTCTAGATCTTTTAATCTGTAAAAGCTTATAAAATATAAAGCCTCTGAATATAAATTCTTCTGCAAAAGCCACACCTAAAATACAATAAGCAAATTCATAAATAAACTGCCATAGCTTTGTATATGTAGTGCTTCCCACCATATCCTTAAACCCGAATAATATTGGTATCAAGGTAAAGGCAAAGGACATTGCTAATGCAATGATAATTCCGATTAAAATCTGTAGTCCTAGTTTTTCTTTAGAAAAACCCAGTTCCCTTAATCCTTCCTTGTTTAATATCATTATGATTATTGGAACAATTGCAGGGCCCCAATGTAATAAAACACCTAATACTGCTCGTACTCCTAGGGGTAAACTCATTAATATATTTTGATTGAATAAGATCACTCCAAACATTAATATAGCTATTCCGATTAAGGAAATCACAAGCTGTAATCTATAATTCTTAGTCTCTACTTTATCTCCCAATATGTATACCTCCTAAGCCTTAGCAAACCTCTTGCTAACTATATTACATTAGGTATAATGTGTCAATCTATCTCAGATTAGAGTAAAAAAACTACTAGATAAACACCTAGTAGTTTCACAAAACATATAATATTTTTTTATGCTATTTTTTCTGTAACATCTAGAACATCATCATATTGCTCTGCTTTTACCTTATTTAAGCCATCAATTTCTCCTGCCTTATCTATTGCAATCTTAGCAAATATAGGACCTGAAACCTCATAGATAAGAATACTAAACATAATAATAGTTGTAATCCCTACCGCATACTCTGGAAGCTGTTGACGTACAATTACAGATAGACCTATAGAAATACCACCCTGAGGTAGTAAAGCCAGCCCTAAGTATTTGGCAACTGCCTTCTCAGAGCGAACTGCTTTGGCACCTACATATGCTCCTATATATTTACCTGCTGCTCTAGCGATAACATAGCCTACTCCCACCACTCCTACTGCCGCAAGAATACTTAGGTCAAGGCTGGCTCCTGCTAGGGTAAAGAACAGAACATATACTGCAGGTACAAATCTATCTACAGTTTTAAATACTCTTGCTGAATTTTTCTTTAAGTTGACTAGGGTCATTCCCATTAATATATTAGTAAGCAAAGGGGAAAAACCTAAGAAAGTTGA
>JGI24710J26742_10001820_pt1 | contig 19319 bp, 19 predicted proteins | sample BioPla2DNA2_FD_26742 | JGI IMG/M metagenome (IMG submission 26742) | reverse complement strand
CGAGCCCCTCCCCGGGTGATATCCCCACGGTCCGGCGCATGGGATGATGCCGGCGAAAGGCACAATCGAGGTCGCCCTCTCCTGCCCCCCTCATCCCACGAGATACAGAGCCATCCCCGAGACCCCGCCGACGAGCGTGGCCACCAGGTTCGTGCCGGAGTTCCCGATCTTTCCGTTGTTCTCCAGTGTCGCCCCCACGAGGCTATCGACATTTGTGCCGACGAAGCCCGCGAAGACCGTGGCGACGGCCATCCAGGGGTCCGCGACGCCCATCCCCCACGCGATGCCGGCGACGGCGGCCGACGCTATAATGGCCGCCACCTCCCCCCGGAGTGTCNCCCCGCCGTTCGTCCCCCGGGGCACCGGCCGGAGCGTCGTGATCAGGTAGGGGGTCTTTCCGGTGACCCCGATCTCGCTTGCGACCGTATCCGCGGCGGCGGAGGCGACGCTCCCCATGAAGAGCGCCACGAAGGCCGGTTGACCCGTCACGCCGTAGAGGATGGCGGCCGCTGTCGCCACGAGGCCGTTCGCAAAGACGTTGAAGTAGCCGCGCACACCCCCGTGCTCCTGTGCGACGCCGAGCGTCCTCTTGTCCCCGTAGCGGTACCGGGTAGCCCCGGCGCCGATGATGAAGAAGGTGAGCATGATCAGGAACCACCGGACATCCGCAAAGACGATGAGGATGATCCCGATCATCGCCCCCGAGAAGAGGCCGCTGATATCGGCCACCCGGAGCCGGTAGGAGGTGTAGCCAAACCCGAACGCTATGATCGCCGCGGCGGCGAGGATGGAGAGGTCGACCTGGAAGTTGATCTCTTCAAAGAGGAACATCGTCATCGCCACACCGAGCGCCTCGATCATCAGGGCATCATCCCGCCCACGGAGGATCGCCCGGAGTAGCACCGCGGCGACGACGCCCATAACGACGACGAGCGGTGCACTATACCCGAGGTAGAACATGACCGCAAGCGAGACCGCTATAGCGGCGACCAGGTGATAGAGGTATGATGCCGGCTCTCCTCCGGTGATGCGGAACGCGAGCTCCCCGATAACGACGATACCGAGCGCGCAGGTGAAGACGAACATCGAGAGCCAGCCAAATCCGTAGAGAGCGGCCAGCGCGATGATCGAGAGCGACACAAACCGGGTATCGCGGATGAGGAAGAGGACGAGCGAGAATAGTATCAGGAGACCGGAGAGCAGCCATGCCGGCTGGAGCAGGGGAGCAAGACCTATGAAGGCGAGAGTGAGCGCTGATGCCAGAACCAGCCCCGGCGGCTTTATCATTCCTACATCTTTGGTACTACAGGGAAAAAAGCCTTTATGGTCACCGCTGCCCCGACCACCGGAAGACCGGGGCAGGTTCCGGAACCAGAAGGGCGGATCCCCGCGAGGGAAAGCCCGTGTCGATCAATATATTTCACTGGAAAGAGAGAGATAATACGCTGAAAATGTCGCCGTCACACCAAATACCAAAGAACTACGATATCGAGGAAGTGGAGAGGCGCTGGCAGGATACCTGGCGGGATGAGGATAACTACTTTGATCCGGATTCAACGAAACCCCGGTTCATCATCGACACACCGCCGCCGTACCCCACCGGCAACTTCCATATCGGAAATGCCCTGAACTGGTGCTATATTGACTTCATCGCGCGTTACAAACGCATGCGCGGCTACAACGTAATGTTCCCCCAGGGGTGGGACTGCCACGGTCTCCCCACCGAGGTAAAGGTCGAGGAGACCTACGGGATCACCAAAAACGATGTCACCCGCGATAAATTCCGGGAGATGTGCCGTGATCTCACGATCGGGAATATCGAGAAGATGCGGACGACCATGCGGAGACTCGGGTTCTCCGTCGACTGGAGCCACGAGTACATCACCATGCTCCCGGAGTACTACCGACTGACCCAGGCGTCGTTTTTGCAGATGCTCAAAGCCGGCGACATCTACCAGAGCGAGCATCCTGTAAACTTCTGCACCCGGTGTGAGACCGCCATCGCGTTTGCCGAGGTCAACTACGCCCCCCGCACGACCACGCTCAACTACTTTGACTTCGACGGCATCGAGATCGCCACAACGAGACCCGAACTCCTCGCGGCCTGTGTTGCGGTGGCGGTCCACCCTGACGACGAGCGTTACCGCGATGCAAAAGGAAAGAGGCTCCGGGTTCCCATATTCGGCCACGAGGTACCGATCATCGAGGACCTCGCGGTCGACCCGGAGTTTGGCAGCGGCGTGGTGATGATCTGTACCTTCGGCGACAAGACGGATGTCTACTGGTGGAAACAGCATCACCTGGACCTCCGGAAGGCCATCGACCGGCAGGGTATCATGACCGAGACCGCCGCCCCCTACACGGGGATGTCATCGGAGGCCTGCCGGAAGGCCATCCTCAGGGATATGGAGGAGGCGGGGATCCTCTCGCGGCAGGAAGCGCTCGAACAGCGGGTGGGAACCTGCTGGCGGTGTAAGACACCGATCGAGATCCTCTCCGAACGCCAGTGGTTCGTGAGGATCCACCAGGATGATATCCTGGACGCGGCCCGGAAGATATCCTGGTCGCCGGAGCATATGCTCGCAAGGCTTGAGAACTGGGCCGAGTCTATGGAGTGGGACTGGTGCATATCCCGGCAGAGGATATTTGCAACACCGATCCCGGTCTGGTTCTGCGACGCTTGCGGTGAGATGATCCTCCCCTCAGAGGAAGACCTCCCGATAGACCCGACCGTCGATAAGCCAAAAAGCCCCTGCCCCCGGTGCGGCGGATCGGCGTTCACCGGCGAGAAGGACGTGCTCGATACCTGGATGGACTCGTCGATATCGGTGCTCCAGGTCACCGGATGGGACGGGAAACCCGGCAAACCCCCGCTCTTCCCGGCACAGCTCCGGCCCCAGGGCCATGATATCATACGGACGTGGGCGTTCTACACGATCCTCCGGTCGAAGGCCATGGTCGGCAGCCACCCCTGGGACCAGATCCTCATAAATGGCATGGTTCTCGGTGAGGACGGGTTTAAGATGAGCAAGAGCCGGGATAACATCATATCCCCCGAGGAGATCGTCACGAAGTACGGGGCCGACGCGCTCCGGCAGTGGGGAGCCGGGGGCGCTGCGACGGGCTCGGATATCATGTTCAACTGGAACGACGTCGTCGCCGCATCCCGCTTCCAGACGAAGCTCTGGAATATATTCAGGTTCATCATGGGGCATCTCGATACCGATGCCAGCGCACCGGTGACTGAACTCGTCGACCGGTGGCTCCTCGTCCGGCTCTCAGATACCGTCGCTGAGGTCACCGCCGCCATGGACGACTACCAGTTCGACCGGGCGCTCCGGGCGATCAGGGAGTTTGCCTGGAACACGCTCGCCGACGACTACATCGAGATCGTGAAAGGCCGGCTGTACACGGATGATGAGAGCAGGGCGAGCGCGTGCAGCGCTCTCCGGACGACTATGGACACCCTCTGCCGCCTCCTCGCGCCGATCATACCGCACTTCGCCGAGGAGTGCTACCACAACCTGACCGGAGGAAGCGTCCACGCCGCGGCCTGGCCCGACTTCGCGTACGATGATGAGGAAGCGCGGCGCCACGGCGACCTCCTGGTAAAGACTGTCGCGGACCTCAGGCGCTACAAGCACGACCGGGGCATGGCACTCAACGCCCCGCTCGGCCACGTGACGATCTATGCACCGGAACCGGTCGATGACGCCGGCGATGCCGGGCGGGCGCTCGCCGCCGATCTCCGGTGGATCACCGGCACACCCCGGCTTGAGGAGGTCGTGAGCGGGGTTGACTTCAACATGGCGGTCATAGGGCCGGCGCTCCGGAAACTCGCCCGGCCGTTCATGGATGCCGTGCAGGCCCTCCCGCCCGAAGACCTCAGGAACCCGCCCGCGGCCCTCATGGTCAACGGCGAAGAGATTGCGGTGCCGGCCGGTGCCTTCGCACCGAAGGTCGCCTACCAGGTGGCGGGGGAGGAGGTCGACGTCCTCACGCTCGAGGATGTCGTCGTGACGATCGGACACCCGTCCTGATCTCGTCGGCGACGAATTGGGCGACCTCTTCTGCCGGGAGGAGGGCATCGACGATGACGAACCGCGCAGGGTCATCCGCCGCGAGGTTCAGATAATTCTCCTGCACCCCCGAGAGGATCCGGTCATCCTCAAAATACTCTCTTTTTGTTGCCGGATCGAGCCTTGATAGCGCATCCTCGACCGGCAGAACCAGGAGAAACGTCCGGTCTGGCCTGATCGACCACCCCGCGTGGATCTGGCGGAGCCAGAGGAGCGGGTCGGGGAGAACACCGTCGAGGACGACCGGCTGGTAGGCAAACCTTGAGTCCGAGTAGCGATCTGATATGACGAGCCTCCCGGCATCAAGCGCGGGCCGGATCAGTGTATCGATATGCGCGGCGTGGTCTGCGGAGAAGAGGAGCGCCTCGGTGATCGGGTCCATCCGCGCGGCGATCGCCCGCCGGACCGCTTCGCCCACCCATGTGGCACCGGGCTCGCGCGTAAATAGAGGATCGAGGTCGGCGAGGAGCTCCCCCAGGCGGGCGAGGAGCGTGGACTTCCCGCTCCCGTCGATCCCCTCAACGGTGATCAGCACGGCGATCCCTTTCTGATCCAGGCAAGCGGCACCGCTCCCCGGTGGACGGCGGTCGCTATGATCGCGCCATCAAACCCGGCGTCAGAGAGGAGGTGGATATCGTCGATACCGGCAACACCGCCCCCGTAGAGGAGACGACCGCCGTAGCATGCCCGCATCTCCTCAAGGCTCTCACGAGCGAGTCCCTCCTCGGTCCCAACAGCGCCTATGTTGAGTATGATGCATCCTTCAAACGCGAGATCCGATGCGCGGCGGAGCATCTCCACCGGCCTGATCCCCCAGGGGAGAACCCGGCCCCCCTGTATATCGACACTGAGATACCCGGTTCGGTACTCCCGGAGATCCTCAATGGTTGCGGCCGCTGTCTCGGTACCGATAATCGGCGTCACCCCCTCGACTGCCGTGCTCTCTGCAGGGGACCGGCAACCCCGGTCGAGGTAACAGCGCTCGACCATGGCAGCACATTGTCTGACCAGGTCGTCCTGCGGGGTATTTCCCTGGATGCTCTCCAGGTCAGCGATATATATAAACCGTGGTTGCAGGGCTGATAGGTAAGCCCCGGGCTCGGCGGAAGGGGAGAGTCCCCAGGTGAGCGGTCGGTAACCAGCGCGGTTACCTGATTTTCCGTGTACGACCATGCCGCCTGCAAGATCGACTGCAAGAATCAGTTCCATGTCTTCAACGTAATCACTATTAGGGTGAAAGAACATTAATTTCTATGCAGTTACTCGTCAGTCCTAGCAGCATTGAGGAGGCAAAGAGCTCACTTTCCGCTGACATCATTGATGTTAAAAAGCCTTCCGAGGGCTCACTCGGTGCGAATTTCCCCTGGGTCATCCGGGAGATCAAAAAGATCGCTGGTACGAAACCCGTCAGCGCTGCAATCGGGGACAATGAGTATAAGCCAGGAACTGCGGCTCTCTCGGCTTATGGCGCCGCGCACGCAGGTGCTGATTTCATCAAGGTCGGTCTGATGTTCGATGGGACTGACCGCGCCTGTGAGGTTATTGAGGCAGTGACCACGGCCGTGAAGAAGGAGTTCCCCGAGAAATACGTTGTTATCGCGGCTTATTCTGATTTCCAGAGATTGGGTACAATCTCTCCGCTCGCCATTAGCGAGCTTGTTGCAGATGCCGGGGCTGATGTCGCCATGATCGACACCGGCATCAAAGATGGGAAAAGTACATTTGCTTTCATGGAAGAGGAGGCCCTGATCCAGTTCGTTGAGCAGAACAGGGATCTCGGACTACAGACAGCCCTTGCCGGTTCATTGAAGTTTGAGGATCTCAATGCCTTAAAACGCATCGATCCTGAGATAATCGGTGTCCGCGGGATGGTCTGCGGAGGCGACCGGAACGCTACGATCAGGGTTGAACTTGTGGAAAAAGCGTTGAAGATGCTTGTGTGATGTATGTTTATCGAGAAGATGAAGATGGAGACAACATTCACGTTCGACGATGTGCTCCTTGAGCCCGCCGAATCGTGGGTTGAACCCGACGAGGCCAATGTGCTCTCCCGGTTCTCGCAGAACATCCCCCTGTATATCCCTCTCGTGAGTGCCGCCATGGATACCGTGACCGAATCGGTGATGGCGATAGCGATGGCGCGGGAAGGCGGTATCGGTGTCATCCACCGGAATATGCCAAAGGATCGGGAGGTCGCTGAGGTCCGGTCTGTGAAGCAGGCTGAGGACCTGATCGAGCGCGAGGTTGTGGCGGTCGGATCTGATGCTACGGTCACCGATGTGGAGCGGATCATGCGGCAGCACGGTGTCGGCGGGATTCCCATCCTCGAGGATGGGAGGATGATCGGTATCGTCAGCCGCAGGGATATCCGGGCGATCCTGCCAAAGCAGGGCGATGCAAAGATCACCGGCTACATGACAAAGAAGCTGATAACGGCGCCTGAGGAGATCACGGCAGAGAGTGCGCTCGAGACGATGTATGCAAACAAGGTCGAGCGTCTCCCTGTCGTCGATGCGGAGGGGTATCTCGTCGGGATCATAACGATGCGGGACATACTCGAAAAGCGACAGTACCCCCACGCGAACCGTGATGCTAACGGAAAGCTCCGGGTCGCCGCCGCAGTCGGTCCTTTTGACTTTGAGCGGGCCATGATGCTCGTCGAGGCGGGGACTGATGCCCTGGTGGTGGACTGCGCTCACGGCCATAACATGAACGTCGTAAACGCCGTCAAAGAGATCAAGGGGAGCACCAGCATCGATGTGGTAGCAGGAAACATCGCCACGAAGCAGGCGGCATCTGCCCTGGCCGGTTTTGTCGACGGGTTGAAGGTGGGGATCGGGCCGGGCTCGATCTGCACGACGAGGATCGTCGCAGGCGTGGGCGTGCCGCAGGTCTCTGCGATAGCAAACGTCGCCGAGGTGGCGCACGAGGCCGGCGTGCCGGTTATCGCAGACGGTGGTATCCGCTTCTCCGGCGATATCGCAAAGGCGATCGCCGCCGGTGCGGACTCAGTCATGGCAGGAAGCCTCTTCGCCGGAACCGACGAGGCGCCGGGGAGGGTCACGACGATCAAAGGCCGGCGCTACAAGCAGTACCGGGGTATGGGATCGCTCGGCGTCATGAGCGGCGGAGAGTCGAGCGACCGCTACTTCCAGAAGAAGGAGATCGGGAAGACCAAGTTCGTCCCGGAGGGTGTCGAGGGCGTCACCCCCTACGTCGGCCGGGTCTCGGATGTCATCTACCAGCTCGTCGGCGGCCTGAAGTCTGCGATGGGCTACACCGGGTCAAAGACGATAGGGGATCTGCAGAAGAACGGCAAATTCCTCCGGATCACACCCGCGGGCTACGGCGAGAGCCACCCGCACAACATCATGATCACCGATGAGGCACCGAATTACCGCCTCTTCGAGTGATATATTTTTATACCTGGATCACTAACATTTAGTAAATATGCTAGGGGGCAGTGAGGTTTCCCGCCTTCTTGACATACTGGGAAACCGAAACAGACGACGGATAATAGAACTCCTGCGACAGAAACCCTGCTTTGTGACAGAGATCTCCGAACGACTCGTGCTCAGTCCAAAGGCAGTGATAGAACACCTGCAGATGATGGAGCGTGAGCAGATCCTCATCTCCTGCCAGGACGAGCGCAGGCGAAAGTATTACTACCTCTCGCATGACATCAATATCATCGTAAACCTGCAGAAGCAGGAAGAGGTCATGCTTCCTCCTGTTGAAGAGGACCAGAAGGCCAGGTTCGCAAGATCCCTCGCAGTGTTCAAGAGGATGGTCAGGGTTCGCGACGAACTTCTGGATAATCTCGAACAGCTGGAGCATAACATTGAATCGGGGTTTGTCGAGATGATGCGCACGGGAGAGGGCATCATCGCCGGCGACGGGGATCTGGAGATTCTTCTCGCCCTTTCCCACTTCGACCTGACGCTCGCTGAACTCGAGGAGATGTGCAGTCTGTCCACGGATGAGCTGAAACAGAGACTGAACAACCTCATGTATACCGAGGTTGTCGAACAAACAAACGATCAATACCAGATACGTGGTACACATGGCGAATAATCCATACGACGAGATGTTCCGGAACATTGCGCGGCTGATGGAGAAGATCTTAAGCGATATGCCGCTCCAGGATCCGAGGATCATCGGGTTTACCATCATCAGCGGACCGCCTGATGCTGCACCCGACTTTGACCCCCCGGGTAGAGACGGAGACGAGGAAGGCGCGTTTGAGATGATCGAGGGGGATGACTGCATCTACATCACCGCCATGGTGAACGCCCGGGCCGGGGGCGCTCCCTACGTTACGTTCCAGAACGAATCCGTGACCCTCTGCACGGGAGGGGATGCGGAGACGGTCATCGATCTCGACTGCGAGATCGATGTTCTGCATAGTTTCTACAATGTGCAGCACGGCGTGATCGACGCCGTATGCCGGAAAAAAGGCGCTCACGGCAGGACTATCCGATCCTGATAACGTTGCCGGGGCAGGAGGGGGAAAGGCCCCGCCCCTGTTTTTGTAACCGACCTTTCATGAGAAGGGTCCACAACTCTCGCCGGCTACGCATGGAGCCCCATCTCGATAGCGGTTTTGCATCGCCAGCACCCGCCGGCCTTCGCGCGGAGGAAGAGCCCGGGGCAGGTAGATGGATCCTTGCGAGTCGCCGGGGCAGGGAGATACCGGTCAAAATCTTCTTCTGCTCGGGGCCCGAGAATGATTGATCGATGACCGAAGCAGAACAAACCCGGCTGCCCGGGTATATACGCCTCGCCCGGAGCGGCGAACTGGAGGAGCGGGTGGAGCGGGCGTACGAGGTGCTCCGCGACTGCGTCATCTGCCCCCAGGAGTGCCACGTAAACCGTATCGACGACGAGACGGGGTTCTGCCGGACCGGCCTCCTCCCGGTGGTCTCGAGTTACAGCCCGCACTTCGGTGAAGAGCCCCCGCTCGTAGGCCGGAAGGGATCGGGGACGATATTCTTCACGAACTGCAACATGCGCTGCGAGTTCTGCCAGAATTATGATATCAGTCAGTGCGGGATCGGCTACATCGTCTCCTGCGAAGACCTCGCCGGGTTCATGCTCCGCCTGCAGGACCGGGGATGCCACAACATCAACCTCGTATCCCCGTCACACGTCGTCCCCCAGATACTCCGTGCGGTCGCCGTCGCCGCTGAGGGCGGTCTATCGGTCCCGCTGGTCTACAACAGCGGTGGTTACGACTCGGTGGATACCCTCCGCCTCCTCGACGGCGTCATCGATATCTACATGCCTGATGCGAAGTACGGGCGGGACGATGTGGCGCTGGCGCTCTCCCATGCCCGGGACTACACCCGCCACATGCAGGCCGCTCTCCTTGAGATGCACCGGCAGGTCGGGGATCTGGTGATCCGGGACGGTCTTGCCGTGCGAGGGATGATCATCAGGCACCTGGTGCTCCCCGAGAACCTCGCAAACACCGAGATCGTGATGAAGTTCATCGCTGAGGAGGTCTCGCGGGACTCCTACGTGAATATCATGGCCCAGTACCGGCCGGCCTGGAAGGTCGCCGAAGGCGGGAGGAGCCCGGTGCTCGCGGCACTGCAGCGCCCGATAACGGCACGCGAGTATGAGTATGCCCTCCGGTGCGCAAGGGAGAACGGGATCACCCCCGCCACCAGGTGAGAAGGGATGGCACCAGAAGAATCTTCGATCAGGAACCCGGAGACTCCTGTGGTGATGAGAGGGTCAGGGCTCCAGTATGCGGCGATGAGCGAGCAGGGCATGCGACAGCGGAACGAAGATGCATACTTTGCCGGGGAGGTGGCCGGGTATCACGTATTCGCCGTCGCGGATGGACTCGGCGGGCATGCCCATGGAGATCTCGCAAGCCGGATGGCGATCGCGGCCCTGGAAGAAGCGGTGGGTGGGGGGCTTCAGGAGGCGAAGCCCGCTACAGTGCTTGAGCGTGCGTTTCAGCGTGCAAACTCGGCGGTGTATACCTACAACCAGGATAACGACCTGAACGCCGCGACAACACTCTCAGTGGCTATCGTCAGCGACTCCGGCAGGTGCTGGATCGGCACGGTGGGGGACAGCAGAACCTACGTCATCACCCCATCATCGATCTGGCATACCCGCGACCAGAGTTACGTCCAGGAACTCGTGGACGCCGGGGTGATCTCCCCTGCCGGGGCGATAACCCACCCGAAGAGGAACGTACTGACCCGGGCACTCGGGCTTGCGGCCGATCTGCCGGTCGATATCGATGAGCGCGATACCGCCGGGGCGGTCCTTGTGATGAGTACGGACGGGCTCCATGACTACGTCCCGGAGAGAACCATTTGGGATATCGCGACCACCCGCGATCCCGGTGAGGCGTGTCGGGAGCTGACGATAGCCGCTAAGAATGCGCTAAGCACCGACAACATAACGGTGATCGTCGTCCGCCGGCCTTAGATCTCTTCTTCTCCTGCATCGCGAAGCGCCGCGATGATCACCTCGCGAACACCCTCGTTTGCCTCGCCCTCCAGGGCCGAACGGAGCGCCCTGAGCGCATCCGCCCCGCCGAGCTTTCCTAGCGACGTGGCGACGCTTCGCCGCACAAACTCGTTCTCATCCTGCTGCACGCTCCTGAGGTGCTCAACCGCGCGGGGATCGCCGAGCAGTCCGAGCCCTTTCGCTGCCATGTAGCGGACGTGATCTCTCTCATCACCGAGGGCGGCGATGAGCGGCGCATACACCTCACCATCGCCGATAAGCCCGAGGGCTTCTGCCGCGCGGTAGCGCACCCTCCAGTCGTCGTCGCGGAGCAGGGCGATACAGGGGGAAATGGCAGGCTCTCCGATCGCTACCAGGCCATGCATCGCCTCCGCCCGCACCCCCTTATCCGGATCTGAGAGGCGGGAGAGAAGTATGTGCAGGGTCTGTTCATCAGAGCGATCGCCTCCAGTCTCTTGTGGCGTATTGTACGTAGTCATAACCGGTCACATCCGCGGACGAATAGCCGCCTGCATCATACGTTAATGGTGATTTGTAATAAGGGTTGATCGTTTGCCCCGGAAAAGTATAGTGGGTGCACGTTCCTCGTGGCTTTGTGTGACTTCCCGTGGAGTCGGCGTACGTTATCAGATTCAGAGATCAGCAGGACATAAATGCATATGGTGCCAGGGAATCGGTGTCATCGAGATACCATGTTTTTTTCGGCGCCCCGGTTGCCGTTCAGGCCAGAAGCCCATGGGTATACACCATAAGGCTCACGAGAGCAAGGATGCTCATCCCGGCGATGAGCATCCCCAGGGCATTGAACACGGGGTCACTTCCAAGCCATTTCATCAGAGCGTGCATGCACTGGATACTGCATTGTACTATATATATTTTATTAGCTGAATAAAAATAACTTCCCGGATATATAGGTTTCCAATTCACATAACAGCCAGTTTTATTATACGGTGGATATTGCCCGATACGTCAGGGGATCGCGGGAAAATGGGATGATTACTTCAGGTGCTCCATTCAACGGAGACGCATGTGCTCAGAGCAGAATGAAATGGGAAGAAATGACGCCCAGGACGGAATTCGAATCCGTGTCGACGGCGTGACAGGCCGTCATGATAGGCCACTACACTACCTGGGCACTCTTGTTTTGTAGATCCCGCCTCCCGGATTCGAACCGGGGACATCGCGGTAGCCGCGCAGTTCGCCCGAGAGCGATTACTATACTACAGCCGCGCACTCTACCAGTCTGAGTTAAGGCGGGTCTCTGCTCTAACAATGTTAGAGTGAGACGTTATTAAAGATATCGCCCGGCCTCCCCGGGAGTGCCCGGAACAGACGCCATTCTTTATATACTACGTTGTATGATGGTTAGGTATGAAACCTACAAACGCTGATGCGTTCAGTCACGCTGAAGCGTACTGTCTTCTTCACCGATAGCCGTGCGAAAAGCAACGTCACTGTTTTTGACACCACACTGCGCGACGGTGAACAAACGCCGGGCATCTCATTCACACGTGAGGAGAAACTCGGTATTGCAGAGCATCTCTCCGATATAGGAGTGCACACCATCGAGGCTGGTTTTCCCGCATCCTCCGACTCAGAGCGTGAGATCGTCAGGGCCATCAGGGCCCTCGGGCTGACCGCAGAGATCTGCGGCCTTGCGCGGTCTCTCCCATCCGACGTGGATGCGTGTATCGACTGTGATGTCGATATGGTCCACGTCTTCATACCGACATCGGACGTCCAGCGCGAGTACACCATCAAAAAGACCCGGGAGCAGGTCCTCGCAACCACCGGCGATATCATCACGTATGTCCGTGATCACGTCGACCGATGCATGTTCTCGGCCATGGATGCCACGCGGACAGACCCCGGGTACCTGATGGAGGTCTACCGTGTCGCGGTGGATGCCGGGGCCACGATCATCAACGTTCCCGACACCGTCGGCGTGATCACACCGACCGCCATGAAGGAGCTCATCGCCCGGATAGACCGGGAGGTGGGCGCGCCGATCGACGTCCACTGTCACAACGACTTCGGGCTTGCGGTGGCAAACACCATAGCTGCCGTCGAGGCCGGGGCCTCCCAGGTCCAGGTGACCGTGAACGGCATCGGCGAACGGGCGGGAAACGCGGATCTCGCGCAGACCGTGATGATCTTATCGTCCATCTACGGCATCGATACCGGCATCAGGACGACGAGCCTCGTGGAGACCTCACGACTGGTCTCGCGCTACGCCGGTATGAGCACGCCTCCCATCCAGCCGATCGTCGGCGAGAACGCCTTCGCCCACGAGAGCGGGATCCACTCTCACGGTGTGATCACCCGGTCCGATACGTTCGAGCCCGGGATCATGACGCCGGAGATGGTCGGCCACCGGCGGAGACTTAAACTCGGCAAACACGCGGGCCGGCACGCTGTCCGGCAGATGCTCACCGAGGCGCATATGGCACCCACCGATACCCAGCTCGACGAGATCGTCCAGCGGGTGAAGGTGATCTCAGGAAAGGGCAAACGGGTGACGGATGCGGACCTCTACGAGATCGCTGAGAGTGTCATGAAACTCGCCTCAAACGGAAAGACACTGGAGCTCCAGGATATCGCCATCATGACCGGCAACCACGTCATGCCGACGGCCAGCGTCAGGGCGACCGTCGAGGGTGTTGAGCACGTCTTCTCGAGTGTCGGCAACGGACCGGTGGATGCGGCCATAAAGGCGATCCTCGGGATCATCCCGGCCCCCATCCACCTAAAGGAGTTCAACATCGAGGCTATATCGGGGGGCACCGATGCCCTGGGTCACGTCACCATCGCTATCGAGGATGAGCACGGTCGGGTCTTTGACGCCAGCGCCTCAAGCGACGACATCATACTCGCGTCGGTCGAGGCCGTGATCAACGCGATCAACCTCATCTGCCGGACGCGGAAGAACGACCACCGGCCAGGGGCCGGATAGAACCACGGGAGGGCGGAAGCCCCGCTCTCCCCGGAAGAGAGAATGTAAGATCAGGTAGCGCCGGGAGGCTGCTGTTTTCCTTCCAGCGCTCCCCTGATCTGGTTGGAGAGCTGCTCGAACCTGCCCTGCAGGGCCTTCTCCTGTTTCTCAAGGGACTTAACCCGGAGCTCAAGCGTCTCGATACGCTCGTTTAAGGTCGCGAGCACCTGCTCCTTGCTCTTCTGCATCATGACACTGCCGACGTTCATAAAGACCGCTGCATCATCAGCGACATCGTCCAGATCCTCGACGGCACGCCTGGCCTCGCGGATCGAGAGATCGTACTGCGCTTTCTGTGAGACAACGGTCTGCAACTGCTGCTGCATCTGCTGGAGCATCGCCAGCTGATTCTGTACTTTTGGTGGGATATTCTCCATATTTGCTAACCCTCCTGAAATAGAACTGACTCCTGTAACAATATTTCGGATGGTGGACCGGGGGGCGCAAAACCTCCCCCGCCCTTTCTCTACAGGGTTGGGGCGGCAAACTCATAAAGAACCCGGTCTGCCGGGATCAGCACCGGGAAGGCGGTTCCACCCGGGCCCGCTGCCCGGCGCCGGGGACTCGGGGTTGCAGAAAAAAACAGTGAGGTCCGCCCCACAGACCCTTAGAAGTTAAAGTGTCGGCCCACGATCTTCAGGGCGCAGTAGTCACCGCACATCGTGCAGGCGTCTGCATCGGCCGGCATCCGCTCATCCCTGATCGCCCGGGCACGTTCCGGGTTGATCGCGACGGCAAACTGCCGTTCCCAGTCGAGATCCCGGCGGGCATGCCCCATCTCGAGATCGTCGTCCCTCTTCCTGAGCTTGATCATATCCCCGACATGGGCGGCGATCCTCGAGCTGATGACACCCTCATAGACCTCCTCGGGGGTGGGGAGTGCCAGGTGTTCGGCCGGCGTCACGTAGCAGATGAAGTCGGCGCCGTACGATGAGGAGAGCGCGGCCCCGATCGCGGCCACCCGGTCATCGTAGCCGGGCGCGATATCGGTCACGAGCGGCCCGAGCATGTAGAAGGGCTTCCTGTTCGTGACACGCTTCTGCAGGACGACGTTCGTCTCGATCTCGTCGACCGGTATATGCCCCGGCCCCTCGATGATCGTCTGCACGCCCTCGGCATGCGCCTTATCGGCGAGCTCGGCGTTGATGAGCAGTTCCTGGACCTGGGCCCGGTCGGTGGCATCGTGGACCGCGCCCGCCCGCATACCGTTGCCAAACGAGAGGGTGACCTCGTGTTCTTTTAAGATCTCGAGGAGATAGTCAAACTCCGAGTAGAGCGGGTTTTCCTTCTCGTTGTGGAGCATCCACGCGGTCATGAAGGCCCCGCCACGGGAGACGAGACCGCCGTGCCGCCCCTGGTTTTGCAGGCGCTTCATCGTCTCATAGTTGATCCCGGTGTGGATCGCCATGAAGTTGGTCCCGAGCTTCGCCTGCTCCGCCGTTATACGGAAGAGGTCGTCCTCCTCCATGTGGACGACCGCACCATGATTCCGGGCGGCCTCGATGAACGCCTGGTAGAGCGGGACCGACCCGACCGAGAGGGAGGTCATCTCGATGACCCGGCGCCGGATCTCCAGGAAATCCCCGCCGGTGGAGAGCTCCATCAACGTATCCGCGCCGGCAAGCTCGGCCTGCCGGGCCTTCTCGATCTCCATATCGACATCGACGATATCAGACGACGTCCCGATGCTCGCGTTGACCTTGGTCCGGAGCCCTTCCCCTATACCGCAGATCTTCACCTGCCGGTAGGGAGAGATCGGGATGGCGATATGCGCCCCGGCCACACCCCGCCTGACAAAGTCCTCGGTTACACCCTCCGCTGCTGCGACTATTCGCATCTCTTCAGTGATGACGCCACGTTTCGCGTCTTCTATGAGACCCATGACGATATGGTTGGAAGAAAGAGATGATAAAGGCTCGTTTTTCGGAATTGGGCTAAAATAGGCTTGATCTCTCAACAAGTAAACTTGACTTACACTTATTCAGGTAGAGTTTCCTAGCCGGAAAGCCAAGACTTACTAGAAATAAGAGAGAACTACTACACCACTCGGTGAATGGATTTGAACGTCAATTTTGGAGGTTTTGTCCCGATCAGCACCGTCGACTGGCGAGGGAGGGCCGCCTGCACTCTGTTTCTCAGAGGTTGCCCCGCGCGATGTTTTTACTGTCACAACATCGATATCCAGGGCGGTAGCGACTTCCGCGACGCGGACGAGATCCTCGATATGATCAGGAGCTCGCGTGTGCTTGCGGGCGCCGTGGTCTTCTCAGGGGGAGAACCGACCTTCCAGGGGCCGGCACTCATCCACCTCGCCGCCGCCGCACGCAAGATGGGGCTCTCCGTCGGTCTGCACACAAATGGTATGTTCCCCCGCGTCATCGAGACCCTGCTTGAGCAGCGCCTGGTGGATATGATCGCGCTCGACGTCAAGACGACGTGGGAGCGCTACGACGAGCTCCTGGGCGTTGCCGCGGTCGATGCGGTGCAGGAAACGCTTGCCGCCTGTAAGCGGGCGAAGGCCGACGGCACACTCGGTTCGTGCCAGGCAGTGGTGACCCTCTTTCGGGGGCGCGAGGGAGACCTCCCCGCGATCGCGGAGGCTACCCGGGGGCTGGACCTCGTGCTCCAGCAGGGGGTCAGCCCGGGCTTTGTCCCCCTGACCCGGCAGGAGATCGAGGCCGCGGCAAAACCGCTCGATCGAAGGGTCCGGATACGGACCAGGGAGGACGGCGAGGTCGACTACGACCCGGGGCAGGAACGGTCCGGGTGAGGCCAACCATAATATCGTCAGGCGCGCAAAAGCTCAATAGAACTTGTTGCACCGGGCTGAACCCCGGCACGGTCCGCTGTTTCTGAATATAGCACAATAAGGTAAATCCTGAAATACAATGGAGTAAATCCTGATGAAAGTCATTGGAGTCGCAGGTATGCCGGCAAGCGGGAAAGGAGAGGTGTCAAAGATTGCCCGGGATCTCGGGATTCCAGTCGTGGTCATGGGAGATGCGATACGGATGCGGGCGGCAGAGGCCGGTCTCCCGGCGACCGACGCAAACCTCGGCGCGATCTCGGGGAAGCTGCGCTCAGAACTCGGCATGGACGCCATCGCCCGGATCACCATCCCCCTCATCGAGGCCGCCGCCGCTCCGGTGGTCCTGGTAGACGGGATCAGGGGGGACTACGAGGTGGCGACATTCCGTGAACACTTCCCCGACTTTGTTCTCATCGGTATCGTCTCATCGTTTGAGACACGGTATGCGAGGGTCGCAGGACGGAGGCGATCCGACGACACCCTCACCCCCGAAGACCTCCAGGTCCGCGACGAGCGGGAACGCGGGTGGGGGCTTGAACGGGCTCTTGCGCAGGCAGATCAGACGGTCATAAACGAAGGCACGCTCGAGGAGTTTACCACCGAGATCCGGAGTCTGCTCAGGCATCCCGGAGGGATAGAATGAATCTCGCCCCGTACTTCTCATCATCATCAAAGGTCTGGGCTGCGCGGGACTGGGTCTTCGGGATCGAGGAACTCGGGTATACCGGGTGGGAGATCGTCGCCGACGGGAACTACCGCCTGGACAACCCCGATAACTTTGCCGCGATCCGGGAGAACCTTGAGAGCACAGGGCTCCTTGCGACCGTCCATGCACCCTACAGCGACTTAAACCTCGCATCACTCAACTACCCCATATGGAGAGAGTCCATACGCCAGATCTGCTCATGCATTCACCACGCGGCCGACCTGACGGATCGGGTGACGATCCACCCCGGGTTTGTATCCCCGGTGGGAAGACTCGTCCCCGAGAAGGTCTGGGAGATGCAGAAGGCCGCTCTCGTCGAGATCGGGAGGTACGCAGAGGACCATGGCGTCCTCGCATGCGTCGAGAATATGATCAGCATCAAAGACTTCCTCTGCCGCTACCCCGAGGAGATCCTCGGCCTCACCGAGGGGATACCCGGGATCGGGATCACCCTTGATGTGGGGCACGCCAACACCAACGGTCTTCTCGATGCGTTCCTCAGGTACATCAAAGAGGTCAACCACCTGCACATCCACGACAACCACGGACAGTCGGATGAGCACCTGGCGCTCGGGGACGGAACCATCGATTGGAAGAGGGTCGGGCCGGCGATCGCCCGCGACTACTCCGGCGGTGTGGTCGTTATCGAGGGGCGGACGCTCGAGGAGGCGAAACGAAGTCTTGCAGNGTTCAGGAAGTGGTTTGTATAGCCGGAGAGACCCTGCACATCCACTTCCTCGGCACAGCAGGCGCCCTCCCGTCGCCGCAGCGAAACCCTCCCTCCGTCCTGATCCGCCGGGGCGCCGACACCCTGCTCTTTGACTGCGGGGAGGGGACCCAGCAGCAGATGATGCGTGCCCGGACCGGCTTCACCGTGAATGCCATCTTCATCACCCACTGGCACGCTGACCACTTCCTCGGTGTCTTCGGGCTTGTCGAGACACTCGCGTTCATGGGGCGGACCGACCCCCTCCCGATATACGGTCCACCCTGGGTCGATGAGTTCGTCGAGATCGTGCAGAAGATCAACCGTCACACGCGGAGTTTCACCATCACCGGGCATGCCCTCGAGCATGGCTCGGTCGTGCCCTTCGATGGCTATACCGTCCGTGCGTTTGCTACGTTCCACGGCACCCCGGCGCTCGGCTACGTCCTGGAGGAGGATGAACGGCCGGGCCGGTTCAACCGCGAACGGGCTGTGGCGCTCGGCATCCCCCCGGGTCCGCTCTTCGGGCGCCTCCAGCGCGGAGAGGTGATCCGCATCGTCCATGAGGGCGTCGAGACCGATATCCACCCCCGCGACGTGCTGGGGGAGCCCCGCCCCGGGAGAAAGATCGTCTACAGCGGAGACACCCGGCCCATCCATCGCCTGCCCGGTGTCGCAGACATGGCCCGGGATGCCGATCTCCTCATCCACGACGCAACGTTCGATGACGAGGAGGCTGACCGGGCGCGGGATGTCCTCCACTCCACCGCCGGGGAGGCCGGGGAAGCGGCAGCGGTTCTGGATGCCCGGATGCTCGCTCTCGTGCATATCAGTTCCCGCTACACGAGTACAGCAAACCATATACACGATGCGAAACGACGATATGAGGGAGACGTGATCCTCCCGGCCGATCTTGTGGTGCTTGAGGTTCCTTTTCGGAGTTGATTGAGATGGATGGTGATGGTGATGGAGCAGATCCTTTGCAGCCAGAGCCACCGCCGTCTGATCATGACGGGGCTTGGTGCCCTGCTCATCAGCGCCGCAGCAGCGAGTGTTGCGGGTATCTACCTGGGATCTGTCCGGGAAGTCCTTGAGCTGATACCGGGCCTGATGGTACTCCTGCCATCGATCATCGATATGCGGGGGAACATCGCCGGGGTCCTCGCATCCCGCCTCTCGTCATCGATGCACCTCGGGGAGTTCTCCATCGATTTTCGGGAAGGCTGCACCCTCGGTGACAACATCCGCGCCTCGTTCATAATAACCATCCTCATAGCCTTCGTCCTCGGCGCATTCGCATACATTGCAACCGCCCTCTCCGGGCTTCCGGTGGTGGGGATCACCGATCTGGTCCTGATATCGGTCATCAGCGGGGTCGTCTCAGGGCTCGTGGTGATGGGGATCACCCTGATAATCGCGCTTGCAAGCTACCGCTACGGCCTCGACCTCGACATGATCGCCGCACCCACCGTCACAACCTCAGGGGATATCGTGACGCTCCCGATCCTCGTGCTCTCCGCGGTCTTCGTCATGAG
>JGI24710J26742_10001819_pt1 | contig 19319 bp, 18 predicted proteins | sample BioPla2DNA2_FD_26742 | JGI IMG/M metagenome (IMG submission 26742) | reverse complement strand
AATACTTTTAATCCAGCTAAAAATATAAAATTAGCTACATATGCATCCCGTTGTATTGAAAATGAAATATTAATGTATTTAAGAAGAAATAATAAAATGAAGACAGAAGTATCAATAGATGAACCTTTAAATATTGATTGGGATGGAAATGAACTGCTTTTATCTGACATATTAGGTACTGAAAATGATTTGATTCATAGAACTATTGAAGATGAAGTTGACAAAGAATTGTTGGAAATTGCAATGAAAAAGCTATCCATTAGAGAAAAGAAAATAGTTGAACTTAGATTTGGTCTTACTAATGGTGGTATAGAAAAAACTCAAAAGGAAGTTGCAGATATGTTGGGAATATCTCAATCCTATATATCAAGGCTTGAAAAAAAGATTATAAGCAGATTAAAAAAAGAGATAAGCAGAATGATTTAATTTTAAATTTTAAGAATCAAAATATTTCCCTAAGAAGGGTGTGAGTATCTCTAAACTTTATTTTAAAATACAAGAAAATACCATATTTTTTTTAGTCTAGTCATTGCAATTGGTACAAGGTTTGTCAAGGTGTTTAGATGAAATTTTATGCCTTTTTTTACAGTATAAAAATAGCCTCTATGGTAATAATGATACTGACTTAATTATATTGCCGGGAGGTTATTTATGCTAATCAATAAAGTTGAAATATGCGGAGTAAATACATCTAAACTGCCAGTTCTTTCAAATGATGAAAAAAAGGTTCTCTTTGAAAGAATGCATAAAGGAGATGCCACGGCAAGAGAAGAATTTATCCGAGGGAATTTGAGGCTTGTACTAAGTGTTATTCAAAGATTTAACAATAGAGGAGAATATGTTGATGACCTTTTTCAGGTGGGATGCATAGGCTTAATCAAAGCTATAGATAATTTTGATGTCTCTCAAAATGTGAAATTTTCCACATATGCAGTGCCTATGATAATTGGTGAAATAAGAAGATACCTACGTGATAACAATTCAATTCGCGTAAGCAGATCACTAAGGGATATTGCATATAAAGCATTGCAGGCAAAAGAAAGACTTACAAACAAGAACTCAAAGGAACCTACAATAGAAGAAATTGCAAAAGAACTTGGAATACCAAAAGAAGATATTGTATTTGCCCTTGATGCAATACAAGATCCCATTTCCTTATTTGAATCGGTATACCATGATGGTGGAGATGCTATATACGTTATGGACCAAGTTAAGGACGAAAAAAATCATGATGAAAACTGGCTTGAAGGAATTGCGTTAAATGAAGCACTAAGAAAGTTAAATGACAGGGAAAAATTAATATTAAACTTAAGATTTTTTGATGGCAGAACTCAAATGGAGGTAGCAGAAGAGATTGGAATTTCTCAGGCACAAGTTTCACGTTTAGAAAAGACTGCACTAATGCATATGAGAAAATATATATAACGGGGCGGTTAATTTGTATTTGTGAGGTGTTATATTATGAATAGGACATCGGATTTTAGGCAAAAAGAAGTGATAAATATTAATGATGGTAAAAGACTGGGATTTGTATGTGATGTAGAAATTGACTTAAGTAGTGGAAAGCTAGAGTCTATTGTAATTCCTGGGGGAAACAGATTATTTGGGATTTTAGGGAAAGAAAGTGAGTATGTTATACCTTGGGAAAGAATTAAAAAGATCGGGGAAGATATAATTTTAGTAGAAATAGATGAAAGATTAATTTAAATTTCCTTATTATTGCGGGTTTGTAAAGTATGTAGTATAATGAATTTTAAAGTTACATTTTATATTGTAATAATTATTTTAAAACTGTATTTTGGAGGATTGCTATGAAATGTCCATATTGTGGGTTTGCTGAAGACAAAGTAATTGATTCAAGGCCGACAGAAGAAAACACTGCTATAAGAAGAAGAAGAGAATGTTTAGAATGTCAAAAAAGATTTACAACCTATGAGAAAGTAGAAAGTTTGCCACTTATGGTCATTAAAAAGGATAAAACAAGGCAGGTTTTTAATAGAGAGAAACTTATGACAGGACTATTAAGAGCTTGCGAGAAAAGGCCTGTGTCTGTTAATGATTTAGAAAAATTAGCAGATAGTATAGAAAGCCATTTCCATAATTCTCTTCAAAGGGAAGTTACTTCAAAAGATATTGGAGAAATGGTAATGACAAAACTTAAAAAACTTGATGAAGTAGCTTATGTAAGGTTCGCATCTGTTTATAGACAATTTAAAGATATAAATACATTTATGGATGAACTTCATAAATTGTTAAACGAGAAGTGACAAAATAAGTCAAATCTAATTTTTTACTGACAAGCCTTTTTTGTTATGGTATAATAATCATAAAAATATATTATAACGAGGTGCATAACAATGAAAAAAATTATGTTAGGTTTAATTGCAGGTATTGTTTTAAGCACAGGTATTTTGGCTTTTGCAGCAGCTAATCAATGGATTGCAGTAAGTCCTAATTTTGAAGTTCTTGTACGTGGCGAAGTTTTTGAATCAGATCCTCCTCCAGTAGTTATTGAAGGAAGAACATATTTACCTCTAAGAGCAATGGCTGAAGTTTTAGGAGTTGACATTTATTGGGATGGAGATGCAAGACAAGTGCTTGTAGACATGGGAGTTACTGATGGTAAAGAAACAGATACGCCAAAAAAAGTTGTATATGAAGACTTCAATATGAAAAGCGATAAAATCGAAGCTAAGCCTGGAGAAACTATAAAAATACCTTTGAAGTTTTCAAATGTTCCTTCTGAAGGAATAAACAGTGGATTTTTAAAGGTATTATTTGATAAGGATAAACTTGAAGTTTTAAGTGTAGCAGGTGGAGAGATAATGAATTCTCCTGAAAGAGACTTACAAACCAACATAATGAATGATAATGGAGCAATTACTGTTTTATATATTGAAGCAGAACAACAACGTAAGGGAATGATATCAAAAGATGGAACATTTATAACTATAGAAGCTAAAGTTAAGGAAGATGCAGCAGATGGAACTGTTAAACTTACTATAGATTCAGGAAATTTTGAAGACTATGATTTTAACCCAATAGGATTTTCACCTTCACTAGGTGAAATAGTAATTAAAAAATAGAGTACATAAAATTTACACATAAAAACGAGGGGAAACACAAAGTTTCCTCTCGTTTTTTAATATATGACAAAAAACTCATAACTATTGCTATAATTTGTGATATAATATATTAAAGAAGGATATTTATCTAAACAGGTATAATTCATATAAATAATTCTAACGTATGTTCTTTTAGTAAAACAGCTATTCAAAAATCTAGTCTTACGAGGTGGAATATGCTTTCTAAAATTAAAAGCCTAGCTTTAATGGGTATCGATGGATATGTTGTTTTAGTTGAAACAGACATATCAAATGGACTACCATCTTTTGATATGGTTGGTTTAGGTGATACTGCTGTCAAAGAGTCAAAAGAGCGGGTGAGGGCAGCCATTAAAAATGCTGGATTTAAATTTCACGTAAATAGAATAACAGTAAACTTAGCCCCAGCTGATAAAAAGAAAGAAGGTTCGGCTTTTGATCTTCCTATAGCATTGGGAATATTAGCGGCAACAGGACAATTAAAGGGTGATGATATAGGAAAGAGTGCGTTTTTAGGTGAATTGTCTTTAGATGGTGGAATTAAACCTGTTAAAGGAATACTTCCAATGACTATAAGTGCTAAGGAAAATGGAATTAAAAATATATTTTTACCTGTAGAAAATGCAGATGAAGCTGCAGTTGTATCAGATATAAATATCTATCCTGCAAAAAGCATTAAAGATGTAGTAAATCATTTAAATGGAATTGAAAGAATAGAAAGATATTTTGCAGATAGAGAAAATATTTTTAAATATGATATCTCTTATGATATTGACTTTTCAGATGTAAAAGGACAGCAAGCAGTAAAAAGAGCACTTGAAGTAGCAGCCTCTGGTGGACACAATTTAATAATGATTGGAGGTCCAGGCTGTGGAAAGACAATGATAGCTAGAAGACTTCCTACCATACTTCCTTCTATGACTTTTGAAGAAGCATTAGAAGTAACTAAAATTCACAGCATTGCAGGAGTACTGCCAGAAAAGACTGCTCTTATAACCCAAAGGCCATTTAGAGCACCCCATTACACCATATCAAGTGCAAGTCTCACAGGTGGAGGAAGAATTCCAAAACCAGGAGAAATAAGTCTTGCACACTATGGAGTTTTGTTTTTAGATGAATTGCCGGAGTTTAATAGAAATGCACTAGAAGTGTTAAGACAGCCTTTAGAAGATGGTGTTGTTACAATCTCAAGAGTTAATGCGACTTTAACATATCCAGCAAGAGCTACTTTAATATGTGCAGCAAACCCTTGTAAATGCGGTAATTACCTTGAACCTTCAAAAGAGTGTACCTGTACACCTAAACAGATACAGCAATATTTAGGGAAGATTTCAGGTCCTTTGCTAGACAGAATAGACTTGCATATAGAAGTCTCTTCTATAAGTTATAAGGAACTTGATAGTAAAGAAGAAAGTGAAAAATCCCAGGATATCAGAAAGAGAGTTAATAGAACTAGAAAAATCCAGCAGGAAAGATACCAAGGTCTTAATATATATTCTAATGCAGAACTTTCTCCTTCAATGATTAAGAAATATTGTAAATTAGACGATAAATGTAAAAGTATATTGGAAAATGCTTTTGAAAGATTAGGATTAAGTGCAAGGGCACATGGAAGAATACTTAAAGTGGCTCGTACAATAGCTGATATGGAAGAGTCAAAAAATATAAAGACCAATCATTTATTAGAAGCGATACAGTATAGAAGTCTCGATAGAAAATAATGATATTTATACTTGACTATGATATAAATACATGATAAATTGATTTCGGTAAATGAACAACAAAAGTTTCATTTATTAAAAAAAAAGGAGTGCTATAAGGTGGATAATAGACAGTATTGGGTTTGGCTTAGTTCAATTCCTGGTATTGGGGCGGTTAAGTCAAAAAAACTTTTAGAACATTTTAAAAGCCCTTATAATGTCTGGAGAGCTAAAGAAAATCAGTTTAAAGAGTTGACTTTTCTTACAGGTAGAGATGTATCTAATTTAATGAATGGTGAAATAAGACAACAGACCAAAAAACATTTAGAAAACATTTATAAGAATAATATAAAGATTTTAACCATTGATGACGAACTATATCCATCTTACCTTAAAAACATATATGATCCACCTGTTGTGTTGTTTGTTAAGGGGTTTTTTGAAAAAAATGAAAAATATATAGCCGTTGTAGGCTCAAGAAAAGCCACTTCATATGGTTTGAGTATGGCACAGACCATTTCAAGTGAACTATCTAATTATGGAATAACTATTGTAAGTGGCATGGCTCGTGGGGTGGATTCATACGCCCATAAAGGTATTATTAGCGCTGGTGGAAGGACTATAGCAGTATTAGGATGTGGTCTTGATATAGTATATCCCTATGAGAATAAAAAGCTTATGGAGTCTATTATAGAAAATGGGGCTTGTGTATCAGAGTATTTACCAGGAACAGCACCATTAGCGAATAATTTTCCTGCACGCAACAGAATAATAAGTGGTATGTCCCTAGGAGTAATAGTAATTGAGGCAGGAGAACGCAGTGGATCCCTTATTACAGCTGATTTTGCCCTTGAACAGGGAAGAGAAGTATTTGCACTTCCAGGAAATGTGTGTAGTTTAAAAAGTGCAGGCACCAACAGGCTAATTAAAGAAGGAGCAAAAATAGTAACAAGCATAGAAGATATTTTAGAAGAAATAAATGTGAATTTTAGCGATGAAAATATGGAAAAATTTTTTGAAAAAAAGATTTTAGATGAAAGGTTTTTTAAAGGACTTGACAATGAAGAAAGAACAGTTGCATCATGTCTTAAACTTGAGCCTTCTAATATAGATTTAATATCTAAGAAGACAGGTTTTAGTGTGCAACTTGTCAGTTCTATATTAATTATGTTAGAGTTAAAAGGGATAGTAGAACAGCTCCCTGGAAAGATATACAAATTAAAATATTAATATTTACTTGAGTAATGACAATATATAATATTATAATAATATATTGTTATCGGATAATTTTAACTGGAGGAAAAAGATGGCTGATAAATTAGTTATTGTGGAATCACCTGCAAAGGCAAATACAATTGGAAAATTTTTAGGGAAGGGCTATAAAATAGTTGCTTCTGTAGGGCATGTGAGAGATCTTCCTAAAAGTCAAATAGGAATTGATATAGAAAATCATTTTGAACCTAAGTACATTACCATAAGAGGAAAGGGAGAAGTAATTGCAAAGCTAAAAAAAGAAGCAAAAAATGCTAAAAAAATATATCTTGCAACTGACCCGGATAGGGAAGGAGAAGCAATTTCTTGGCATTTGGCATATTTACTTAAATTAAATGATACTGAAAAATGTAGAATAACTTTTAATGAAATAACAAAAAATGCAGTTAAAAATGCAATAAAAGCTCCTAGGGAAATAGATATGTCATTAGTTAATGCCCAGCAAGCTAGGAGAATTTTAGATAGAATAGTGGGGTATAAAATAAGTCCTCTTTTATGGAAAAAAGTTAAAAAAGGATTAAGTGCAGGAAGAGTTCAGTCGGTAGCAACAAGGCTTATTTGTGATAGAGAAGAAGAAATAGAAAATTTTATACCAGATGAGTATTGGAGTATAACAGCTGAACTTAAAAAAGAAAAGGAGAAAACACCTTTTAACGCAAAGTTTTATGGAACGGATAAGAAAAAACTTGAATTAAAAAGTGAAGAAGAAGTAAATAAAGTATTAAATGAAATAAAAAAAGAAAAGTTTGTAGTAGGAAAAATTAAAAAAGCGGAAAAGAAAAAGCTGCCTGTAGCACCTTTTATAACAAGTACAATGCAGCAAGATGCATCTAGAAAACTTGGTTTTTCCACCAAAAAAACCATGATTGTAGCTCAACAATTATATGAAGGAATTAACATTAAAGGTATTGGTACTACAGGGCTTATTACTTATATTCGTACAGATTCTACAAGGATATCAAACGAGGCATTGCAGCAAACAAAGAGCTATATAGAAGGGAAATTTGGCAATAAATATCTACCCAGTGAAAAGAGAATATATAAAAGCAAATCAAAATCCCAGGATGCACATGAGTGTATAAGGCCTACAGATGTGAATATCCAACCAGATGACATAAAGGATTCCTTATCAAGAGAACAGTACAGACTTTATAAGCTTATATGGGAAAGATTTGTTGCAAGTCAGATGGCTTCTGCTATTTATGATACTGTAAGTGCGGATATCAACGCAGGAGGATATGTATTTAAAGGAAGAGGTTCAACAATTAAATTTAAAGGATTTCTAGTGCTATATAAAGAAATTAAGGATAATGAAGAGGAAGAAGAAAATTCTGCATTACCAGAACTTTCTGAAGGTGAAGTTCTAAAGCAAAAGAGCATTAATCCTAAACAGCATTTTACTCAACCCCCTTCAAGATATACCGAGGCAACATTGGTGAAGGCTTTAGAGGAAAGGGGAATTGGAAGACCTAGTACCTATGCACCTACAATTTCAACAATTCAATCTAGAGGATATGTAGTAAAAGAGTCTAAGGCTTTGATGCCTACAGAGTTGGGGAAAATAGTAAATGATATTATGAAAAAATATTTTTCTGATATTGTTGATATAGAATTTACAGTTCAAATGGAAAAAAAGCTAGACGATATAGAAGAAGGGGATAAAGAATGGGTAGATATTATTAGAAACTTTTATGATCAGTTTGTCCCCGTATTAGAGGAAGCTGAAGAAAAAATCGGAAACATTGAAGTGCCGGATGAAGTTACAGAAGAGATTTGTGAAAAATGTGGCAGAAATATGGTTATAAAGTTAGGAAGGTATGGGAAATTCCTAGCCTGTCCAGGTTTTCCAGAATGCAGAAATGCAAAACCTATTTTAGAAGATGCAGGGGTGACTTGTCCTAAATGTAAAGGCAAAGTATATGTTAAAAAAACTAAAAAAGGCAAAAAGTATTTAGGCTGTGAAAACAATCCGGAATGTAATTTTATGACATGGGAAAAACCTTCTAAAGAAAAATGTCCTGAGTGTGGTAATTTCTTAACTAAAAAGTATTCAGGAAAAAAGGCACAGTTTAAATGTAGTAACGAACAATGTGATTTTACCAAAACTGGAGAAGAAGAAAAGAAAAAAAAGTAGGGATTTTAATATGACTGATTATGTAAATGTAATAGGAGCAGGACTTGCTGGATGTGAAGCTGCTTGGCAAATTGCTAAAAGAGGAATAAAGGTAAAACTATATGAGATGAAGCCCTTGTCATTTTCACCGGCTCATAATTTAGATACTTTTGCAGAGCTTGTTTGTAGTAATTCGCTTCGTTCAAACCAGCTTGAAAATGCTGTTGGACTTTTAAAAGAAGAAATGAGAATTCTAGATTCTTTAATAATGAAATGTGCAGATGAGACAAAAGTTCCAGCAGGTGGGGCTCTAGCTGTGGACAGAGAAGAGTTTTCCAAGCTGGTGACAGAGTATATTAAAAACAACCCAAATATAGAGGTAATAAATGAAGAAGTGAAGGGTATACAAAAAGAAGGAATAACTATAATAGCCACTGGTCCTTTAACTTCAAAAATGCTTACAAATGCCATTGAAACTCTAATTGGTGGGAATTATCTTTACTATCTTGATGCAGCTGCGCCAATTGTTACATTTGATTCTATTGATATGAATAAGGCTTTTAAGGCAGCAAGATATAATAAAGGTACAGATGATTATATAAATTGTCCTATGACAAAAGAAGAATATGATGCCTTTTGGAATGAGCTGATAAATGCTCAGGTAGCAGATGCTAAAGAGTTTGAAAAAGATATGATTTTTGAAGGGTGCATGCCTGTAGAAAGAATGGCAAAAAGAGGAGTTGACACTTTAAGGTTTGGTCCATTAAAGCCTGTAGGACTAGTTAATCCATCAACAGGCAAAGAAGCATATGCTGTTGTTCAATTAAGGCAGGATAATACTTCAGGTACTCTTTATAATATAGTAGGATTTCAGACACAATTAAAATGGCCAGAACAAAAAAGAGTATTTAGCATGATACCTGGTCTTGAAAATTCTGAATTTGTAAGGTATGGGGTTATGCATAGAAACACTTTCATAAATTCACCTAAACTTTTAGATTCTGTTTACAGACTAAAAGACAAATCCAATATATATTTTGCAGGCCAGATTACAGGTGTTGAAGGGTATGTTGAATCTGCATCCTCGGGCTTAGTGGCAGGAATAAATGCTTCTATGGATGTACTAAAAAAGGACAATGTTATATTTCCAACAACTACAGCAATAGGTGGGCTTAGTCATTATATATCAGATAAAAACATACAAAATTTTCAACCTATGAATGTAAATTTTGGTTTAATGGATGATCTGGATGTGAAAATAAAGGATAAAAGAAAACGAAATTATGAAATCTCAATGAGAGCTCTTAATAATGTTAAAAGTTTGTCAAAAGGGCATTAATAGGCTTTTATACCTAACTTTATCATATAATTTGTTGTTATTTTTCAAGTTTTTTTAAATTTTACTGTTGAAATTTNAAAAAAATTGTGATAATATCATTATAAGGTTGTTGGCCTTTATGGAAAATTACCTTAATTATTAGCTTTAAGGCTTGAAAAAATTAAAATTCATTAAAAATTTTTCATTTAACAGTTCAGAAAGTCTTAATTTGTAATATTTAGGATGGCTAAAAAATAAATTGCAGTATTATAAGCTGGAGGTTATTTTTTAGCTATTCTTAAGTTTTTTCAGTGTAAATGCGTTCTTAAGTCACATTATAATTTTGTTAATTCTTTAAAAAACTAAATATGTTAAAGTATTTTATGTAGTATTAACTTTGTATCTAAATTTAAAACAAATTTTATGCAATTCCTTTAGAATATCCGAGGAGGTGTTTTCAGGTGCTTGAAAGAATATTGTATCGTACTATGCCAATAGAAAAAACACTAGATGCATCATTACTTAGGAACGAAGCTATTTCTCAAAACATATCTAATGTTGATACCCCTAATTATAAAAGGAAAACAGTGGCTTTTGAAGAGTATCTTAATGATTCCTTAGGAAGAAATAGTATTAGAGGTACAAAAACAGACAATAGGCATATATCTATTGGTGAAAGAAATTTTGATGATATTGAAATAAAAGTAGGAGAAGATAAAAGCAATTTTGATATGAGGCTTGACGGTAATAATGTAGATATAGATAGCGAAATGGTACTACTTGCTAAAAATTCAATTAAATACGACACACTGATTCAAAGAATAAGTTCTGATTTTCGTAGGATAAAGTCTGTAATAAACGAAGGGAGAAGATGATAAATGGGATACTTCAGGTCTCTTGATATAGGAGCGTCAGGACTCACAGCCCAAAGACTTAGAATGGATACAATTTCCCAAAACATTGCTAATGTAAATACTACAAGGACTGAAAATGGTGAACCTTATAGGAGAAGAACTGTTATATTTGAAGAAAAATCTCCAGGTTCTCCTTTTGCTGAGTATTTAGATGCTGCCAATCCAGCAGGCAAAGGTGTGAGGGTTTCGCGGATTGTAGAGGACATGACACCCTTTAAGAGAATGTACGATCCAGGCCATCCAGAAGCTGATGAAAATGGATATGTGATGATGCCAAATGTTGATGTTATTACTGAAATGGTAAATATGATATCAGCTACAAGGGCATATGAAGCAAATGTAACAGCAATAAACACTTCTAAAAACATGGCAGTGAAAGCCTTAGAAATTGGAAGATAATGTACTTTGCAACATCTATTTTTATAGCTTTAAGGAGGAAGATTAATGGATATAAGAATTGTTAATTCTATAGGAAGAGAATTTGGATCTGTTTCAGGTACAAGTCTTATGAAAAATAAATCCAATGAAAATATAATAGGAAATTTTGGTGAGTATTTAAGTAATGCCCTTAAAAGAGTCAGTGATCTTGAAAAAGAATCTCAAATATTAACTGAAGACTTTGCGGCAGGAAAAACAGATAACATTCACCAAGTTATGATTGCAGCTGAAAAATCAGAAATAGCTCTTCAGTTTACAATGCAGATAAGGAATAAAATTTTAGATGCATATAATGAAATAATGAGAATGCAGATTTAAAATTAAGTTTACCAATGATGAATAACCGTTAAAAGGTGGTGTATTCATGCCAGAAGCACTTTCTAAGTTGCAAAATCAAATAAATGAGTTGTGGAAAAAACTCGATAAATCTCAAAGAAATAGAATTCTAATATCCTCTGTTATTCTTTTGGTTGTTTTTACAGTAGGTATAATTATCCTTACCAGAACAACTTATGTTCCCCTTATGGTGGTTGAGGATTATAAAGATGCTCAGGAAATAGAAACTGTTTTGACGGAAAAGAATATTAAGTATAAACATGGGGACAGAGGAAGATTAATGGTAGATTCAAAGGATAAAAACAAGGCAGAATTTGCAATTGCTTCTTCTGGATTAACTTCTACAGGAATGACTTTTGAGGATGCTTGGAATTTACTTAGTATAAGTTCTACCGAAAGTGATAAAAAACAGCTATGGCAAAATTTCAAAAGAAGTAGTCTTGTTGCCAAGCTTAAAATGTTTGATAATGTAAAAGATGCAGATGTAGATTTAGCTTTACCTGAAGATTCTATGTTTTTTTCAGGAAGCTCAAGCAATGAAGCAACAGCATATGTAAGAATTACACCAAAAGGAGAAATTACTCCTGAACAGGTAAATGGAATTATTCGTGTTGTGTCATCTTCCATTGAAGGATTAGAACCTAAAAATGTAACTGTGGTAGATAACAATTTTAATATTTTAAATTCCGATATGGAACAAGGAATCAATGTTCCATCTAATCAATATAAACTTACTGCTAAGGTAAAAGAAGATATGGAACGCAATATAAAAAACCTATATTCAGGACGTTCTAACAACTATGACTTTATAAGTGTTGTTGCCAATCCAGTTTTAGACTTTGATCAGATATCAACAAAAAAAAATGAAATAGGAAAGCCTACAGATATTGATGAAGCAATTGTAAGCAGTCAGACAACTAAAGAGGTTTTAGAAAATGGCAGCGGAGGAAATGTTGCACCAGGTATGGATTCTAACCCAGGAGTAGGAGAGATACCTGAATACCCTATGGATGGGGGAGAAAATTCTTCATATGAAAAGAAAACTGAAATAATAAATAGAGCATTTACTGAAACCTTAACTCAACAAGAAAAAGCAATAGGAACACTAAATCCTGAAAAATCTTCAATGACTGTAGCACTTTGGTATGGGCAAAGGGTTGCTGATGATAGTAACATTACTTCTGAATTTATAGAACAGTTTACAAAAGATGTGAGTAATGCCACTGGAATACCAGCTTCGAGAATCTCAGTGAGCAAATATCCTCTAGCTCCTGAAGAAGAAATCATAGAGGCGTGGGGTGACAGATTAAAGAGATTTATTGATACATATGGATTTTTCATATTAATGATTTTGCTTATAATTGCGTTAATGATTGGGGTTATGCCTAGGAGAAAGGAAGAGGATATGGAGTTTGTGCCAGAACTTGCTACAGCAGATGGGCCAGATTTTACTGTATCTGAGGAAGAACTCCCAGAAATTAACCTTCAAGAAAGTTCAGAAGTTAAAAAGCAAATTGAGAAATTTATTAAAGAAAAACCAGATGCAGTTGCAAATCTTTTGAGAAACTGGTTTTCTGATGATTATGATTAAGGAACTATTAAAAGTTAAACCAATAACTATAGATAAAGTTTGGGGGTAGTACATAGTGACTCATAGAGGAACAAAAACAGACTTGACAGGCAGAGAAAAAGCTGCAATGCTGCTTATTGCATTAGGACCAGAAAGGTCTGCGGATATATTTAAATATCTTAAGGAAGAGGAAATAGAGCAGCTTACTTTAGAAATAGCCAATATAAGAACTGTAAGTCCAGAACAAAAGGAAAAGGTTTTGGAAGAGTTCTATCAAATTTGTCTTGCTCAGGAGTATATTGCTGAGGGAGGAATTAGTTATGCAAAAGAAATACTTGAAAAGGCTCTTGGGACACAAAAGGCCTTAGATGTACTAAATAAACTTACAGTGTCTCTTCAAGTAAGACCTTTTGATTTTGTTAGGAAAGCAGATCCTTCACAGCTTCTTAATTTTATTCAAAACGAACATCCTCAAACAATAGCTTTAATTTTAGCTTACTTAAGACCACAACAGGCATCTGTCGTACTTGCAGCACTTCCCCAGGAAAAGCAGGCAGATGTAACAAGAAGAATTGCTATAATGGACAGAACATCTCCAGAAGTAATAAAAGAAGTTGAAAGGGTGCTAGAAAAGAAATTGTCTGCCCTTGTTACAGAAGATTTTACTGCTGCAGGTGGTGTGCAGGCAATAGTAGATATATTAAATAATGTGGATAGAGGAACTGAAAAGAATATAATGGAAACTCTAGAAATAGAAGATACAAATCTAGCAGAGGAAATTAAGAAAAGAATGTTTGTATTTGAAGATATTATTACATTGGATCCACGTGCAATTCAAAGGTTCTTAAGAGAAGTTGAAAATACTCAGCTGGCAATTGCATTAAAAGGACCAGTGTCGGAAGAAGTTAAAAACAAAATATACGCTAACTTATCTAAACGTATGGCTGAAATGATTAAAGAGGAAATAGAATTTATGGGGCCTATGCGACTTAAAGATATTGAAGAAGCACAGCAGAAGATTGTTAACATCATAAGGAAACTTGAGGATGCAGGTGAAATAGTAATTTCTAGAGGAGGAGGGGACGAAGTCTTTGTATAATAGGATATTTAAAAGCAGCCAAATAAGTGTTGGTGTTCCTATACAGATAAAAGGACCGGTTAATTACAATAATATTAAAAAAGCAAACAATTTAAAATTTGATGTAATGCCAAATGTAGATGATATAAAAGAAACTAAGTCTTATGATGAAATTATAGACAGAGCAAGAGAGGAAGCAGAGGCTATTATTAAAGAAGCAGAGAGCGAAGCAGTTAAGCTTATTGAAGTAGCCCAAAGAGAAGGAGATAAGTTAAAAAAGTCTATTGAAGATGAGGCAAGAAAAGAAGGTTTTAATCAAGGTTATGAAGAGGCTAAAAGGCAGTATGAAAATTTAATAGAAGAAGCAGAGGACATAAAAAAGAATGCAGAGGAAGAATATAGGGAGCTTTTAAATGGAGTTGAAAAAGATGCTGTAAATGTGATTTTAGACATTGCAAAAAAAGTTATAGGTGAACAAGTATCTTTAAATAAAGAAAATATTTTAGAAGTGCTAAGGAAAGGATTTGAAAAATGTTCTAATAAAGAAGATATTACAATTAAAGTTGCTCCCTCAGACCATGATTTTGTAGTCAAAAACAGAGAAAAAATTCTTTCTTTGACAGATGGAGTAGGAAAACTTGATATAAAAAAAGATTCTTCTTTAAAAGCAGGAGATTGTATAATTGAAACCTCTTATGGAACAGTGGATGCAGGGGTTTCTACAAAACTTAAAAAAATTGAGGATACTTTTATTAAACTTATTGGGAAAAAATCTTAAAATAAGTTTAATTATATAAAAAGGAGCCATTATGTCAAGTATAAATCTTTTAAAGTACCAAAAAGTTTTAGACAATAGTGACTTTATTGAGTGTACCGGAAAAGTTTCAAAAGTTGTAGGGCTTACAATAGAGTCTATTGGTCCGGAAGTTAATATAGGTGAACTTTGCAAAATAAAAGGTCAAAGAAAAACTATAATGGCTGAAGTGGTTGGTTTTAAAGATAATAAAGTGCTTTTGATGCCCTTAGGAGACATGAGTGGAATTGGTCAGGGAAGTACAGTATTTTCAACAGGAGACTTTTTGCGAGTAGAAGTAGGAAAAAACTTAGTGGGAAGAGTTATTGACGGAATGGGAAACCCTATTGACAATGAAGGAGATATTAAGCCAGAGTGCTTTTATCCCGTTGACAATTCACCGCCATTACCTTTGGATAGAAACAGAATAAAAGACCCTTTGCCTTTAGGTATAAAGACAATAGATGGTCTTTTGACAGTGGGAAAGGGTCAAAGAGTGGGTATATTTGCGGGAAGTGGTGTAGGTAAAAGTACACTTATGGGTATGATAGCAAGAAATGCAAAAGCCGATGTTAACGTCATTGCCCTAATTGGAGAGCGTGGAAGAGAGGTACGGGAATTTATAGAAAAGGATTTGCAAAAAGAAGGATTAAAAAGATCAGTTGTAGTGGTAGCAACTTCCGATCAGCCTGCATTAGTGAGATTAAAGGGTGCATTAGTGGCTACAGCTGTTGCAGAATATTTTAGAGACCAAGGAAAAGATGTATTGCTTTTGATGGATTCTTTGACCAGATTTGCAATGGCACAAAGGGAAGTGGGGCTGGCAATAGGAGAACCCCCAGTGTCAAGAGGATATACACCTTCAGTTTTTGCCGTTCTTCCAAAATTATTAGAAAGGGCAGGTAATTCTGATAAAGGTTCAATAACAGGTTTATATACTGTATTAGTTGATGGAGATGATTTGACAGAACCAGTAACAGATACTGCCAGGGGGATTCTAGACGGACATATTGTTTTGTCAAGAAGCCTAGCTAATAGAAATCAATATCCTGCAATAGACGTTTTAGCAAGTGTAAGTAGGGTTATGCCTGAGATTGTAACTAATGAGCACAAAAAAATTGCTGCAGAAATAAAAAAAGTAATGGCAATATATAAGGATGCTGAAGACCTTATAAATATTGGTGCATATGTAAAGGGAAGCAATGAGAAAATTGATTATGCAATAGATGTTATAGATAATATAATCGGATTTATTGAACAGGAAGTAGATGAAAAATTCTTATACGACGAAGTAATCAAAATGCTAAAAAATATTTTAAAGTAGAAAGGCTTAGAGGCTGGTGGTTTGAGTGGGTAAATTTATATTTAGATTACAATCAATTCTAAGTATAAAAAAACAAATAGAGGATGGACTTAAAAATGATTTAGGTAAAGCTGTTATTGAATATGAAAGACAGAAAGAAATTTACAACAAAATTGAAGAAGAAAAAGAAACATCTGTGCATTGTATAAAAGCTAAATCCCAAGAAGGTATTAGTGTAGGGGATTTGCAAAAGTATGGTAAATATATTGAGTTTTTAAACGCTAAGTCTAAGCTTCAGATGGTAAATGTAAAGAATGCACAGGATAATGTCGATAGATATAGAGAAAAACTTATAAAAGCTTCACAAGAAAGAAAAATAATTGATAAATTACGGGAAAAAAAGTATGCAGAATATTTAAAAGAACAGTTTAAAAAAGAGCAGCAAATTAACGAGGAAATATCAAGTTACAAATACATTGAAGGACTATAAGATAATTTAAGCACTAAAACAGGAGATAAAAATGGCAAAGAAAATTAAAAACCTTTATAAAGAGCTAAATGATAATAGTGGAAAAAACAAAAACAATTTCTTATTTGGGCTACTTGCATTTCTTACAGCTTTAGCTATTGTAATTGTAATAATTTTAGGAGGTTTAGCTCTTATTATAAAAAATAATTTTAATGGTATAGCAGATAACAATAGAAATCAAATTAAAAAAATACCAATTTTAAGAAGAGCTTTGCCAAAAGCACCTGAAGATTATGATCCATATGACCCAAAAAATTTGACCCACAATGAATTGTTAGAGCTTTATGAAGATTTTAGAAAAAGAAATGTTGAACTTATAAAAGAGATAGAAGAAGTGGAGAGAACTGTTTCTCAGCTTAAAAATATAGAGGACGAATATAATGAATTAGAAGGTAAATATGAAAAATTAAAAACAGACTTTGAAAATGAAAAAGCTCGTATTAGTGAGAAAGAATTAATAGCAGACAGATTGTTAGCTTCTGGAAACATGCAAGAATTCAAAGAATACTTTGGAATGATTAATCCTGAAAATGCACAAAAAATATATGAAGAATTAATTGTACAAGAAGCTATAGAACAAGAAGCTATAGAGTTTGCTAGAATTTATCAGACTATGGATGCTGGTGCAGCAGCTAAAATATTTGAAGAACTTGGAGATGGAAAAATTGATTTGGTTGTTGATACCTTAAAAAATATGAACAATAAAAATGCGGCACAGATACTAGAGGAAATGAATGAAAATTATGCTGCTAAAGTTACCGAAAAACTTTCAGAAAAGTATGGAATAGTGTTGGAATAAAAAAAGTTCAATGGGTCGAACAGTGATTTATGTCACTGATTTAATATAATATTAATTACACAAGGAGGTGAAATAATGGTAAACAAAAGCTTAGCTTCAAGTCTTTTTTCAATGTCTTACAACAAAACAGGAGAGATTCAGAAAAAAAGTGCAGACAAATCCTTTTCCATGTTCAATAACATCTTAAGTGAGACTGTAGATAGAAATTCAAATGTGGGTACTAATAAAAAAACCACTTTTGCTAACAATGCCAAAAAAGGAAGTGCTTACAAACAAATAGATTCTAGTTATCAAACTGAATCAAAAAGAGAAGCTATAAAATCTGAAAACACTAATAATAGCAAAGAATTAAAATCTTCAAAAAAGCATGAACCTTTAAATAAGGATGAAGAGGAAAAGCTTATAAAGAAGTGTTTGGCAGAAAATCTAGGAATAAGTGTTTGTGACTTAGAGCTATTGTTAGATAAATTCAATATAGATGTTATGGATATTGAGGGAAATTTAGAAGCATTTAACGGTCTAAAAGAATTCTTAGGTCTTAGCCTAAGTGAGGAAAAGACATTGCTTAAGGTTATTGAACTGGTAAAAGAAGAAGTTCAAAAATCAGAAGCTTTTATAAAAGAGGATTTAGAAACAAATAAAGACAAAGAAAACTGGATAAAAATTCAGGGCTTTGAAGTAGAAGTAGAAGAAAGCACACAAAATACTGAAATGGAAGAACTAAGTGTTAAAGTCAAAAAAAACTTAGAGCAATTATCAAATAAAAATGCTGAAAACCTTCCAAAAGAAATAAGCGAAAATGTAGAAAAAGTCATTGAAAATAGTGCTGAATTTACAATTGGAAAGTCAGAGGCAACAATAAAAGAAGATGAAATACTAGATGGTAGAAGCAATAAGAACTATGTAGAATCAAAAAAGGAAACTATACACCAAAGAAACTCTGATAGGAATGAAGAAAGTGAAATGGAAGGGCAGCTATTTTCTCAAAAAAGCGAAGAACTAGAAGAAAAACCTAAAGACATGAGCCAGATGGAATTTAGAAGCTTATTTTCTGAAAATCTCAAGACTTTTAATCAAGTAAAAGAGTCAGCCATTAATCAGAAAACAGAAGTTGTTGCAAAAAAAGAAGTTGCATTTCAAATTGTAGAAAAGGCAAAAGTTCTTTTGACTGGAGAAAAAAGTGAAATGATTATGGATTTAAAGCCAGACCATCTTGGAAAATTGTCATTAAAGCTAGTGACAGAAAGAGGACTTGTAATTGCTAAATTTGTTGCAGAAAATGAACAGGTACGTGCTGCAATAGAAGCAAATATGGACACATTAAAAGAATCGCTGGAAAAGCAGGGATTTTCTATACAGGAATTTAGTGTATCTGTAAACCATAATAAAAACAGACACCAAGGTGAAAATGGTGAGAATTCAAATAATTTAAGAAAATCTGGTACAAAAGGCAAAGGAATTTTATCAGGTAATGCAATTGGGACAGATGTTGAGATGGAAATTTCAAAAAACAATCCGTACATTTTAAGTGACAGTAGTATAAATTTAACTGCTTAAGGAAAGGAGGTTAGAAATGGCTGTAAATGGTGTAACACATCAAAAAACTATACAGGATATTATAAATGCAAGTGAAAATAAGGCTAATGAAAGAAATACCGATGGCCTTGGAAAAGATGATTTTTTAAAGCTATTAATAACTCAGCTTACTCATCAAGACCCTATGAATCCTGTGGATGACAAGGAATTTATTGCTCAAATGGCTCAATTTAGCACATTAGAACAAATGCAAAATATGAATAGTGATTTTTCACAAATAAAAGCCTTTAGCATGATAGGTAAGACTGTAACTGCTTCTATAATCAACAAAGGGACAAATGCACAAGAAGTAATACAAGGTATAGTTGACAGTGTCACTATAGAAAATGGCAAATCAATTTTAAATGTTAACGGCAAAGATGTACCAGTTGACAGTGTCATTAGTGTTGAAGGTGAGAGAATAATACATAATGATGAGGACATTTCAAAATACACAGGTCTTATANGGNNTANAGT
>JGI24710J26742_10001810_pt1 | contig 19355 bp, 17 predicted proteins | sample BioPla2DNA2_FD_26742 | JGI IMG/M metagenome (IMG submission 26742) | reverse complement strand
ACTCAAAACTCAAAACTACTATCTCTCCTCTATTACCTGAGCACTGTTACTTGTAGCTTGATGATTAAAATAAAGATTTGTTTCACTAACAATAACTTCCCTAAGTCCTATTAGTCCTATTAAGTTAGGAATAGCCATAAGTCCATTGACAATATCCGCAATTCCTAATATTAAGCCTAAAGGTAAAAAAGGACCAATAGCTACAAGTACGATAAATACAATCTTATATGGCATAATTGCTTTTATTCCCCCAAGATATTCAATACATCTTTCTCCATAATAATTCCATCCTATTATAGTTGTAAAAGCAAAGAACATAAGACCTAAGTTAACAATATATACTGCCAGGTTACCAAGAGGTATACCAGCTTTAAAGGCTTCGGTAGTTAAGGCAGCACCTTCTAAGTTTCCTTCATACATGCCAGTTAATATAATTACTATTCCTGTCATTGTACATACCACCATTGTGTCTATAAATGTACCAGTCATTGATACTAAGCCTTGCCTAACTGAAGACTTTGTCTTTGCTGCTGCGGCTGCAATAGGTGCAGACCCAAGACCTGATTCATTAGAAAACAGTCCTCTACTAACACCACTTCTCATGGCAGTTAAAAGAGTAATACCTATTGTTCCTCCTAAAACAGCCCTTGGCTTAAAGGCTCCCACTAAAACTAATTTTATTGCTTCTGGAACTTTGCCTATATTAAGAGCTAACACTGTAATTGCTGCCACTCCATAAATAATTGCCATAAAAGGAACTATTTTTTCAGAAACACTTGCAATTCTCTTAATACCTCCCAAGGTAACTAAAGCAACTATTATTGTAACTATAATTGCAGTTACTACAATAGGTATATTAAAGGTAAGTTCAGCAGCATCAGATATGGACTTAACTTGTCCAAATGTTCCTATACCAAGCAANGCAACTCCAACTCCAAATATAGCAAAGATATTTGCAAGCCATCCTAGGCCCAGACCATTTTTTATATAATACATTGGTCCTCCTGACATTTCTCCATTATCATCTGTCTCTCTATATTTTATCGCAAGCAATCCTTCTGCATATTTTGTTGCCATTCCAAAAAAGGCTGCAAACAACATCCAAAATAAGGCTCCTGGTCCTCCTGTTTTAATAGCTGCTGCTACCCCAACAATATTACCTGTCCCAATTGTAGCTGATAAGGCTGTACATAGTGCCCCAAAACTACTTACATCCCCAACTAATTCTCCATTTTCATCTTCTTCCTTTTCAAAGATATACCTAAGGGCTAAAGGCAGCTTAAATATTTGTATAAGTTTAAGCTTAAATGTAAGATAAATTCCTGTTCCTACTAATAGGATCAAAAACGGTGGTCCCAGTAATACAGCCCCAATATTATTTACTACTGTTTCCATTTTTTCTAGAGTTTCTAACATAAAAAAATCCCCCTTAATATTTATATTATGGAGGAGAATAGGTAAAAAAAGCTCACAAATTTATAAGCTTATACCATTCCCCTGTCCTTTTACCTGAGAGTTTGAGTAATAAAATTACTTTGCTCCTTCGGTGCTCTTACGAGTCTCTCCAAGGGTTCGTCCAATAATGGTCCTTTTACCTGAAAGATTTACTTCTTCGGTGGGCAATTATTATGCCTCTCTCCCACTATCTTCACCCGAACATATTAAATTATTTATTGAATTATACATTATTATACAAGCAAATGCAATAGCAAATTCAAATATTATAAAATAAATTATTTTTAAAATCATATCATTTATAACAGAATAGACAATAAAAAAGCCGCATAAAAATTGTTTCATTTTTACACGGCTTCAATTTTAGGTTTTTAGCTCACTGAAAATCCACCTTAATTGTGCACTTTGCATTTTAAATTATGAATTGAAGCTACTCGCTTCTCAGCGCTTCTACCGGATCTTTCTTAGCTGCATTTTTTGCAGGAATAAATCCTCCTAGCATAGTTAATAATACACTGATTATTACTAGCAATATTGCATGTACTGGATCTAAAACTGCTACATTTTCTAAATCAGTTACTCTATATAATATCTTATTTGTTGGGAAAGTTAAAAGCCACGCTATAAATATTCCAAGGAAGCCTGAAAGAGAACCTATTATAAAGGTTTCTGCATTAAATACTCTTGATATATCTTTCTTTCTAGCTCCTAGAGCCCTTAATACACCTATTTCTTTTGTCCTTTCTAAAACAGATATAGATGTAATAATTCCAACCATAATTAATGAAACTACTAAAGATATAGCAGCAAAAGCTATNAGTACCATAGTTATTGCTCCCATTATTCCACTTGATAAACTTACAATAGTGCTTGCCATATCATTGTAAATTATCATATCCTCTTTTTCCTTACCTTCATTCCATGCATCCAAGTAAGATACTACTTCATCCTTTGTTGTAAAGTCCTTTGGGTATAAAGTTATCATATATGGAACTTCACTGGCACCTAAAGTTGCTAAAATATTATCTTTTGTATTTGAATTAGAAGATTGCATCATTTGATTGCCACTTGATGAAGAAAAACTTTCTCCTGTAAATACGTTATAATCAGCTTCTAGTTGGGCTTTAACAACTTCTGAATCTTTTGCATTTTCAATAAATGTTCTGCTTAATTCGTCAGAATATGCAATTCCACTTTGTAAAATTGGAATATTTACATCTTCTTTAAGCCTTAAAACAGCGGAAATCTTTAACGAAATAGAATTTTCATTATTATAAAGACTACTCATATCAGTAGGGCTTGCTGNTAAAGTAAAGTAATTACCAACCTTCTTATAATAATCATCATTTAATACAGCCTTAATTTCATAACCTACAATATCTTTAAAATTTATTTCTTCTGCGCTGCTATCTATTCCTAAAGCTTCTAAAACCTTTGTGTCTATTTGGTTATATTCGTCAACAACTAATATTAAATCATTCATTGTTTCTGGATAACTTCCGTATAATAAATCATAATTTTTTTCTAAATATCCTTGTTCATTTTCACCTGTACTTATTGGATANGAAGATAAATTTAAATCTTGTGCATTTATTGTTGTTGCAGTTCCATNAGCCATCTTTAATAAATTCATATTTACTAAACGCGTGTAAGATAAGCCTGATAATAAATTTTTATCCAAGTCTTCTATATAATCAACATAATCTTCGCTTATAACATTTTTATGGGTATGTCTATTATCCTCCCTATTATAAGGATAAATAACTTCAGTATCTGGATATTTACCTTCATCTTCATCTAATCCAAGAGCCTTATTTCTTTCTCTCTTCATATCATTAAAATCCATTTCAGTTGTGGTTTGAGTTATCATTATTGGAAAACCTGATAAGGTCTCTGTTTCGAATATATCTATTTGTTTATCAAAACCATTTGATAAAGATAAAATCAAGGCTATTCCTATTATTCCTATACTTGATGCAAAGGCTGTAAGAAGGGTCCTCCATTTTTTTGTTCTAATATTCATTCCTGATAGTTTTAAGGCAGTCAAAAAACTCATACTTGTTTTTTTAAGATTATATAGGGAATTATTTTTTTCCTCTTCCAATGGGTTAGAATCTGAAATAATACTTCCATCCCTAAATTCTATAATTCTATCTGAATATTTATGGGCTAGCTCTGGATTGTGGGTAACCATAATTACAAGTTTATCTTTTGCTATATCCTTTATAAGTTCCATAATTTGAATACTTGTTTTAGTATCCAAAGCTCCTGTAGGCTCATCTGCCAAAATAATATCTGGATCATTGGCTAAAGCTCTTGCAATTGCAACTCTTTGCATTTGCCCTCCTGATAATTGATTTGGCCTTTTATGAATATGTTCTTTTAAACCTACTCTTTCTAAAACTTCCTTAGCCTTTCTATGTTTTTCTTTTGAAGATACTCCGCTTAAAGTCATTCCCATTTCAACATTATCTAAAACACTTAAATGACTAATTAAATTATAGCTTTGGAAGATAAAGCCTATACTATTATTACGATAGGCATCCCAATCTGAATTTTTAAAGTTTTTTGTTGATTTTCCATTGATTATTAAGTCTCCGCTATCGTACTTATCTAAACCTCCAATTATATTTAAACAGGTGGTTTTACCTGAACCACTTGGCCCTAAAATAGAGACAAATTCCTTTTCTCTAAAATTTAAGGTAACACCTGCTAAAGCTACTTGCTTAAATTCACCAGTTACATAAGACTTAGTTATATTTTTTAGTGCTAACATACTGCTCCTCCTAGTATAAATTTATGTTCCTCAAATTTTTACATAATTTTTAAAACACAGTATAGATTATACTCTTCTTTTTTATTTTATATAGCATGTTTACTATAAATTAACTATTTTTTCACAAAAAATTGGCTGCTTAAAACAGCCATAAAAATATTTTTCCTTATAAATTTATAAATTATCTATTATAAACTTAAAGATGTTTATTCCCACATCTTTTATATTTTCTTCATTAAACTCTGAAAAATCATGACTTGTTCCTTCTAAAGTTACTATTTCAGCTTTATTTTTTGTATCAATCAACTTTTTAAATAAAGATTCTGCATTTTCATAGGGAACCAATTGATCCTCAGTACTATGAATTATTAATGTTTTAGGTTCATCAGCTCCAACATAATTTACTGGACTATATTCTTGAATTATTTCTTCTTTTTTATCACCTAAGGAGTTTATTATTTCCTCAAAGGTGCTGCCAGCATTATTTATATCTAATGTGCTTAAGTCGGTAGGCCCAAAGAAGTCTATTAAATATTTTATTTTTGAATTATATTTTTCTAATTCTGTATCATCTATAAATTCTTCATTTTCACTATAAGCAGCCATCATTGCTAAGTGGGCTCCTGAAGAAACTCCTATGATTCCTACATTTTCTGTATCAAAATTATAAATATCCCTATTTTTATTTATCCACCTTACTGTATCCTTTATATCACTTACCTGCTTATAAAAAATAACTTCATCTTCCATAAGCTGATATTCTGTACTTATTACAGTAAATCCCTCTTCTCTAAAAAAATCTAAAATAGGCTCCATAAATTCTGGAATTGCATTGCTTCCATAGGCCCAGCTTCCTCCGTGAACATATATTAATACAGGGGAACCGCCTCTTCTTATTTTCTTAGGCCCATATATATCTAATGTTAGTGGAATATTATTAGTATTTTTATATTCGATATCATTGTGGTCTATAGAGGTTAGTTCTCTAAAAGCTTCTTCCTTATCTATATTTAAATCTTCTATTGTTACATTTTCTTCTGTGATTTTTTTATATTTTTCAAAGGCATGAAGATAAGCTATTATTTTGTCCCATGACAAATAAATTCCTAATATAATTAAAGCAATAAAAGTTACAAGAATTATTAATTTATTTTTTCTTTTCATACACACTCCCTTTTTTGCCTCTAAATATTTATATTCTATCAATAAAATTAATAAAATATATTATAATAATAGTATAATCTTAGGATTTATCCATATACAAGAATTGTTTAGGTATTTAATAAATTCTTTATAATTATGCTACAAAATCAATAAAATTATATTGGAGGAAATTATGAAAAAATTACTTTCTATACTACTAATATTAACTTTAATATTTACCTCTATACTTTTAACTAGCTGCACTCAAATACAAAATATATTTGAAGAAAAAACTACTGAAGAATAGAACAGGGATAAGGAGCCTGACTCTACAGAAAACAACAATAATAATAACAATAACACTAGCAACAATAGTAATGAAAATTCAAATAATGAAAATCCATCAAAGCCGCCAAAAACTGAAGTAAAGACCGTTAGGATTTTTGCTTTTGATTATGAAACACCAGAGCTATATTATTATGATACTGAAATTACAGTGACAGACAATGCCTTAGTAACAGCCTTAACTAATGAGCTTCAGTACAATTTGCCTGAAGATAGATTTTTAGCTTTAACAGATGAGGTGGGTGTTACTTCAGCTAAACTTGATGATGAAAAGGGCATTTTAACAGTAGTATTTAATGAAGCCTTCACTGAAAAGATGCTACTTGGATCTGTAACTGAAAGTGGGCTTCTTGCTTCAATTCTTAGCACTTATGCCTATAACTATGGAGTGGATAAGGTTGCTATTTACTTTGGAGATACCTTATATACTTCCCTAAGAGGTGAGTTGCCTGAAGGATACTTTGAGGTTGATTATTATTTTTAATTAGATTATTATTTTTTAATTCCTCAAAGAAGGCTTTTACACCAGCCTTTTTAAAGGTATTCTTATTTCCAGCTACTACTATTTTTCCATATTCTTTGTTTAAAATTTTACCTATAAAGTAATCTATCAATTCCTTACTAAATTCATTTTGTTCAAATAACTCCCTATTTAATTTCTTTCCTATATCTGATTTAACTTTATTAATATTATGTTCCTCCATAGTTTTGTCTCCTTTTATAACTTATTTACTCTTTAAGACTTAGTAATATTTTTATCTAATTTATTTTATTTATTATATAAAAAAAGAAGATTGGGAACAATCTTCTTTTTACAGCATTTTTTCTTTACTATATTAAATTATCTTTCTTTAATAGTTCCATTAAAGTTTGTTTAAAATTAAACTCCTTTATTATAGAATTTACTTCCTCAAGGGCTTTTTTCTTCTTTTCTTCGGTAATTTTAGATTTTGAAGCCCTAATTAATATATTTTTTGGTGAATGGGCAATATCAATAAACTCTAATAATTGGGTTTTGTATCCACAGGCTTCTAATAGGTTCCCCCTAATAGCATCTGTCATAAGGGCTGCAGTTCTTTCTTGAATTATTCCATATCTATTTAATATTGAAAGATTTTGAGCCCTCATTTGACTATTTAATTCATGTTGACAGCAAGGAACTGAAAAAATCATTTTTGTATTCCATTTTATTGCATTATATAGTGCATAATCTGTGGCAGTATCACAGGCATGTAATGTAATTACCATATCTACTTTATTGTTATATTTATATCCATGAATATCTCCTAATTCAAAGTGAAGATTATCATAATTATATCTTTTTGCTATTTCATTGCATTTATTAATAACATCTTCCTTTAAATCAAGGCCTATCATTTTTACATTAATATTTTTAATTTTCACAAAGTAGTAATATAATACAAAGGTTAAATAAGACTTACCGCATCCAAAATCTAAAACAGTTAGCTCCTTATAATCTTTCTTTTTAATTTCATCGTCAATAATTTCAATAAACCTATTTATTTGCTTATATTTATCGTACTTTGAATTAATAACCTTACCTTCTTTAGTAAAGATTCCAAGATCAATTAGGGGCTCTATAACCATGCCTTCTTTTAAAATATAGTTCTTTTCTTTATTGTGACTTGTATTCTTAAGTTTTACATTGTTGCTCTTTTTTCTTCCTAAGAACACCTTTCCCTTTTTTGAAATTTTCAAATCAAAGCTAGCTTCATTTGACCAGGCTGAAAGCTGCTTATAATTTACTATGTATTCATTAATTTTCTCTTCAAGATTTTCTAATTCTATATTTTCATGGAAAACTTGCCTTTCAGTAAACTTTTCAACTTGATAATATTTTTTGCCCTTACTATTTATCTTTAATAAAATATCAATCTTTTTATATTTCTCATCTTTATTTTTTTTATTGCTTATAACTACCTTTATTATTTCTTGTTCAACTATTTCTTTTATAGCATTTTTTAATTCATCCATTATTACACTTCCTCTTTAAATTAAAATGAAAATAAATTATCAATTATTATACTATATAATAAGTTCAACTATATCAAGGAAAACTCTTATTCTTTATATATACTTTTTAATAATTCAATTTCTTTTTTATGCCCTTCTAATTCATTAGGTGTCTCTAAGAAAAATGTTGATAATATTATTAATAAAAATTAGCCCTAGAATTTTTCTAGAGCTAATTTTTATTTACTTATTTTGTTTCTTCTTTTTTATTTACTTTCTTGTATCTTATTATTGAAACTCCTGCCAGTAATATGACTAAAGCTGATATTAATAGGAGATTTGTATTTGTTCCACCTGTAGTAGGTAGACCTCCTGTATTTCCTTCCTTAATTTCTTTATTAATTGGTAATTTGCTATTATTTTCTTTATCATTCTTTTCTATATTATCATCATTAGTCTTATCTGCTTCTCCTGGTGGATTTCCTGGTACAGGCTTTGGAGTCGGATTCTCTTTCTCATTTTCAGCTATTGGGAATTTTATTGTAAACTTTCTTATAACTTCTGTTATATTTCCTGCCTTATCTTTTGCAATAACCTTTAACTCATATTCCCCTTCTTGATTAATAAGCTCACCATCATAAGCCTCTCCATTTAGTGTAACTTCTACAACAGCACCTTCTTCGCTTTTTATATTAGGCAATACTTCTTTATCATATTTCATTCCGTCAATTACATCTTTAACTTCTAAAACTGGTGCAGTCTTATCAATAACAAAATTAATTGTACTTTCTGCTACATTTCCTGCTAAATCTGTTGCCTTTACATATAAACTATATTTGCCTTCCTCTGTTATTGCTTCTCCATTATAATACTTACCATTTAACTCCATTAAGGTTTGTACCTTTTCATTTATTTCAATTATAGGCGATATATTACTATTATAGTAAGAACCATCTATAAGATTTGTAAATGTTATTGTAGGATTAGTTTTATCAATTGTAAATTTAATAGTAATAGTACGCTCTAATTCATTTAATCCAACTACTTTTAATACTAGTTCATATTCTCCTTCTTCACTTATTTCCTCAAAGTCGTAGGCCTCTCCATTTAATAGTGCTTCTACACTTAGTAACTTATCACTATTTAAAATATTAGGCTTAATATTAGTATTATATACTTTACCATTAGCTACTCCTTCTAGTTCAACTTCTGGTAAAGTTTTATCTACCACAACTTTTATTTCCTTATTAGTTTCATTTCCAAGTGAGTCTACTGCCCTTAAAGATATTGTATCTCCGTCTACAACTGGGATTTCATATTCGAATTCTCTGTAAGTATCCTCAGCTCCCTTTGATTCATCTAGGTGTATATCTAATTTAAGCTCTTCATTTACATAGAACTTATAGCCTAGTGTATTATCACTAATAGAACCTTTCAATACTATTGAATCTTTTGCTGTTACTAGAACTCCATCTTCACTTAGATTTAATCCATGTAATTCAATTTCTGGACTTAGGGTATCACAGAATACTTTATAAGTATTATTGAATACCTCATCACCTTTTGAATTAAAGGCTTTAATTTCTATATTGTTATAGCCTTCATTTAATTCAATTGTTGTAGAGAATTTTCCATCTCCTATATTTTTAACATCTTGTCCATTTATTAATATTTTCTCTATATCTCCTAAATAACTTCCAGATAAGGCTAATTTATTATCTGTATATGTCATTCCTTCTTCGAAATTATCGAATCTAATTTCAGGCTCATAATCTCCAACACCTATATTAAAGGTATCTTTTCCTGTATTTCCGGCATTATCTAAGGTGTAAACTTCTATTGTATTAACTTTATTATCAATTAAATTAATTTCTGCCTTTAATGAATCTTCTTCTAAAATATAATCTTCTAATTCTTCTCCATTTACTATAACTAATAAAGAAGCTATTTTAGAATTTAATAGTTCTCCTCCAAAAGTAATATTAAGATCATATTCTGTGTCCTTAGTTTCAGAAGCTGATTCTAAAGTTGTTTTTATTGGTGTTAAGTCAATCTTTACAGGTATAGTAAGCTCTTGATAGTTTTCTCCCCCATCGATTCTTGCTTTGTAATTTAAATAATATTGACCTTCTTCAAGAACTTCATTTACACCGGTTTCTGAATTATATTTTGTACCATCCCAAGCTAGGGATTCAAAAAGATTAGCTTGCCCACCACTTTCTTCTAATATATTTCTTCTTAAGTCATTTCCTGTTACTATGTTTTCAGCCATTACATTTTTATTTCCATCTAGTAAGTCTACTTTTATTTCCTTGGCATTTCTTAGTAAAAATAAGGCTGGCAATAAATTATCAAAAAATTCATCATTATTTGGTGAAATTGCAACATTATCTCCAACTATTTCACCTTCTGTATAACCTAAATAATAATATTCACCTAACATTTCTCCAACTGGAAAACTAGGGCTTAAGACAATATTATCTTCATTCCAAGGTAAATCATCCATTATTGCTTCTTCTTCCCAATCACCATAGTATCCCATATAAGGAACTACCAAATCAGGATTTTTTCCATCTGAAGATATTACTTTAATGAAACCTTCAACAAAATTATTTGTAACAGCTCCTTCTGGAAGAGTTAAATTTGCATTAATAGTCACTTCCCCATTAGCTGGAACCTCAACTTCATTTTTATCAAAAGTTAAACTTCCTCCTTCTAACTGGGTATCAAAAGGAACATATCCGTATATATAATATTCCTCTATCATGGATGGCTCAAAGGCTGTTAATACATCATAATAACTTTCTACTCTAAAGCTTTTCTTTTCATTAGAATAGTTTTTTAATTTAATAGAAAATTCAGTTCTTTCATTAATTTCCTTTAAAGCTATTACTGCCTCGTTATTTTCCCCTAAGGCTAATACAGAATTTTCAATAGCCGCTTTGGCTTGTATCATTCCAGAACCTTGCCTTCTTGGAGAATATGGTAATGTTTCACCAAATACTGTATCTTGTTATTATATATAACTATAGCAACAGCTCCTGCATTTTGTGCATTCAATTGTTTTTCAATAAAACCTATTTCTCCTCTTTGTACTAGAGCTATCTTTCCCTCTAAATTTAAACCTTCATAATCTCCTGCTCTTCCAAAACCTGCATTCACTAGCTCTAATTCTTCTTCCTGTGAAAACACATCTAAAGGACTAAGATCTGTTTCTGTATATCCCATTAAATATTCACTTCCACTTATTATGGCTGTAAAAGCAGATAATTTTGTAAAGGAATTTTCTGAACTTGCAACTTGTAAAGCATCCTTTGCAATTCCTGGTGATCCTACTGTTGATGTATCACTTATACCTTCTACAATAAATGGATTTGTAGCTGTGGTTGAATTTCCTGCTGATACTACACATAAAACACCATCATCAGTAGCATTTTTTATTGCTACTTGCTCTGGAGAGTTTTCATCCCTAAAGCCTGCAACTGCTCCTAAAGACATGTTAATTACATCTGCACCTAATTGAACTGATGTTTCTATTGCAGCAATAATATCATCTGAGTAGGCCCCTCTAACTTCACTATTATTACTAAATACCTTCATAGCAAGAAGTTGAGATTCTGGTGCAACTCCCTTAATGCCATTATCATTATTAATATCTTCATCACTTGCATTAGACCCTACTATTCCTGCAACATGCATTCCATGCATACTACCTGATGTATCTATTACTAAATCATCTTTATCTGCAAAATTATACCCATATGGAACTTTTTCAGTAAAGTATTTACCAAATTCAATATTTATATCTTCTTCTTTCAACTTAGCACTGGATGGATCTGTTAATACCATATCTTTGTGGGTATAATCAATTCCAGTATCTATTATTGAAACAACCATACCTTCGCCATTATAGCCATATTCTTCCCAAACACTAGCTATTTGAGTATAATCTTTTGAAGTACTCATATCTGGATAATATACTATTGCTTCACTTACCTTGTCTATTCCTTCAATATCCATAATTTTTTTAATGTCTTTCCTTTTTACATCAATTGAAAACCCATTAATTAAATTTCCAAAACTATGCCTTACTTCTTCTCCAGTAACCTTCTCTGCCTCTTCTATTACTTCCCCTTGAGAATCTTTTACAGAATCAATTATATTCTGTGATGGTTGAATCCCCCTTTGGACCTTTAAAGTAGCAGGCTTTTCTTCATAACTAAACCCCCTTCTAAATAAAATAAAAAAGAAATCACTTAATTGATTTCACTTATAAATTATATGTTAACTTTTCCATTTTTTGTTAAACTTTCCCTCGATATTTTCCCTATTTTTTCTACAAATAAAAATGAAGCAGATTAACTGCTTCATTTATTCATTCTTATAAATTTTATTAATATATTCCTTCATCAGATTAGCAGATCCAATGAACTTTTCCTTTTCTTCCTTAGAAAGATCAATATCTAATACTTTTTCTACTCCCCCGCTGCCAACTATGGTAGGAACACTTAAATATACATCACTTACTCCTTTATAATCTTCAAGGAAGGTTGATACAGTTAATATTGTTTTTTCATCTTTGGTAAGAGCTTCAACTATTCGTGCTAAAACTGCAGCAACTGAAAATGCTGTTGCTCCCTTTCTTTTTATAACTTCGTAAGCTGCATTTTTAACATCTTCAGCTATTACCTTTTCTGTTTCACAATCCCATTCAATATTAAACTGATTAGAAAAATCCTGAACTTTTATATTTCCTATTGTTAAGGATGACCAGGTAACAAATTCGCTATCTCCATGTTCGCCTAGTACAAACCCTTGAACACTTCTTCCATCTATTCCAAAGTATTTTCCTAATAAGCTTCTAAGCCTAGTTGTATCTAATACTGTTCCAGATCCTATTACCCTGTTTTTAGGGAATCCTGATAATTTATATGTTATATAAGATAGGACATCTACAGGATTTGTTACCACAAGTAATATGGCATTTGGACTTAACCTTGCTAAATCAGGTACAAAACTCTTAAATATTTTATAATTTTTATCTATTAAGTCTAGTCTAGTTTCCCCAGGTTTTTGACCAACTCCAGCAGTTATTATTATAATATCAGAATTCTTAGTATCTTCTATGGTGCCTAAGGTAACATAACAAGGACTGCTTAAAGAACTTCCATGAGTTAAATCTAAAACTTCCCCTAGGGCCTTTTCTTGATTTACATCACTAATAACTATCTCTCTAACTAATCCCTTTTGCTGTATTGCAAAGGCTGTTGTGGCACCAATAAATCCTGCTCCAATTATTGAAACCTTACTCATATTTTCCCTTCTTTCTTAGTTTAATTACTATATAGTCTTCACTAAAATGGAAGAAATAAACTAGTAACTTTTAGTAACTACTATGGCTTATTATTTTCTTATAACCTCAACCTTATATCCATCTGGGTCTGTTACAAAGTAATAAGTTGGCACGCTTCCAGGCAGACCCTTTAGGGGTGTAACTTCATACCCTAAGGCAATATGCTTTTCTCTCATTCCTTCTAAATCTTGAGTTCCTACAGCAATATGGCTAAATCCATTTCCAAGATCATATGGTTTTTCAACATCATAATTATAAGTAAGTTCAACCTCGTAGCCGCCTTCTTCATTAGATAAATATACTAAAGTAAATTTATGCTCAGGAAAGTCCTTTCTTCTTGTTTCTATTAACCCTAATGCTTCTTTATAAAATTTTAATGAAGCCTCTAAATCTTTTACTCTAATACAAGTGTGTAACATGGTTACTGACATAGTATTACCTCCTAAATAATATATTTTTTTATTTATATTTTCTTACTTTAATTATATTATTAAAATTATATTTTTCAACTGAAATAAGCATCTTATATGATTATTTATTATAAAATTTTAGTCCTTTTACCTATATTTACTTTATATATTTTTTACTTTAAAATTATTATTATGCTAATTATATTTTAGGAGGTACCTATGAAAAAAAATAAGATTATTTTAACATTATTTTCTGCATTTATTATATTTTCTTTGAGCGCTTGTACGCCTTCTTTGGAAAAGGAAAATTCATATAATGAAAATATTGAAGCAGAAGAAAAAGAAATTGCTATTGAAGAGGAGATTCCTACTACATTTTATGCTTTTGAAAAAGAATATACTTCTGCAAAGGATATTAATGAAATTGAAATTAATTCAGATATTTATGATGATCAAAAGGGCATTTCCCATGTATATGGAGAATATAAAGAAATTGATTTTATAAAAGACTTGCTCTATAAATATGTAAATGAAGATGAATCTGTTTATGAGTATCTACTATCTTACGATAAAAATTCTGAAGATTTAATTACTTCCATAAATAATACTGATATGAATAAATTAAAAAAAGACCTTAGTTCCCTTAGAAATCAAATGGAACTTGCCCCTGGAGAAGAGATGTATTTAAAATTAGATAAAGTTACCTATGAGGGAGCAGATTCAAATACAAATTTAGGTCATGCCTTCAAAGTTAGGGTAGCTATATCAAGAATAGGGGCTACAGAAGTTCCATGGAATTATTTTTATGTTTCTGTTTATGAGAAAGAAAATAAACTATTTGCTCATTTATTTTAAATAATGAAATTAAGATATTTAAAAAGCATAATTTTAATAACTTTTCTATTAAAATTATAAATTATTTTTTAAATATCTTTTTTTATATTTTATTCTAGCAAAATTACTTACTTTATTAATTACGCTATAATTAGTAGCTGCTCCCAGCACTCCCACTATAGGCAATCCTTGAATAAACTTTGCTATAAGGAGGGAATCAGATAAAACCTCTGAGGTTAGCTTAATAGTTTCTTCAAGACTTTCTTCTGCTTGCATATTTAGATCTATTTTTTCAGCTAAATAATCAAGCTTATTATTAAACTTCACCTGTCTTTCTTCATTTGTAAGGGCAGTACATATTAAATATAAAATTAAAATTTGCTCTTCTTCCTTTTCATAATCAAATCCATAGCTTAGGGCAATTTCATAAACGGTTTTTAATATCATCCCTATGAAGATTGGAATGTCTGGTATTCCAATTCCCAATAGTCCAAGGCCTGCTCCTTCTGCTGTAGAAATAGTTGCATTAATAAGCTTGCTTTTTCTACTTACACTATCTAAACTCCTAATACTTTTTCTATTTAATTTTCTAAATACTGAAAAATTATTAACATCATGTTCTGCTTTTATTTTTTCTTTATCGTATAACTTTTCTATATATTTACTTCCCTTTTTCAATACAATTTTAAAGCCATTATAAAAAGCACTTTCTAGGGTATTTCTTAATTTATCAGGTATTACTTCTTCTATTTTGTCAGCAACTGGATTTATTTTTGATTTTAAAAGCCCCTCTTTTTTAGCTAATATTCTTTCTTCCTTTTTCCTTAGTTTTTTTAGTTCTCTATCTTTAATTTTTCTTATTTTTATATATTCCATATTAATCACTCCATTTTAATAATTTAGTTTTTTACCTGTAATATTAATTCTAAAAACTTATTTGCAGCTAAAGATAATGGAACCCTTTTTAAGGAGCATATTCCAATACTTCTTGAAGGAATATTTTCTGTGGTTTCTACCTCAAATAAACTTCCATTATCTAAATATTCTTTTGAAAATTCCTTTGTTACAGAAGCTATTCCTAAGTTTATTTTAGCAAACTCTAAAAGTAAATCATGGGATCCTAGTTCAAATTCTGGAGATATACTTACTCCCTTACTTAACATAAAATTTTCAACATATTTTCTTGAATTAGATTTTCTTTCAAGTAATATTAAAGGATGCTTAGCTATTTCTTCAAAAGTTAATTTATCTTTTATTTTTTCCTTATATTTTTCCCCACATACAAAAATATCATGAATTTCAAATAAGGGCTTTTGATCTAAATTTGAATCTTCCAAAGGAAAATTGCATATTGCTATATCTATTTCCCCAGCTTTCAATATAGAACATAATTCTAAGGTAGTGCCATTTATTATTTTAAATTTAATATTAGGATATTTAATATGGAATTTTTCTAAATAAGGAAGTAGAAAATATCTAGAAATAGTATCTCCTACTCCAATTTTTAATTCTCCAACAGATAAATTCTTGAACTCTAAAAGCTTTTCTTCTCCTGAATCTATTAATTTAATAGCAGAATTTACATAGTCATATAAGGCACTGCCTTCAACAGTTAAAGAAACTCCCTTTGTTGTTCTATTAAATAGCCTTGTATCTAACTCAGCCTCTAATTGCATTATAGATTGGCTTATTGCTGGCTGAGTCATATATAATTCCTTTGCAGCCTTTGAAAAACTTTTATTTTTAGCCACCTGCCAAAAAACTCTATATAAATCTAGTTTATTTATCATATAACTTCTCCTTATACCTTTTATATGATTTATTTATTTTACTTATATCATAACTATAGTGTATATTATAATAGTAAATTAGAAAATATAAAAACAAATTAACATTGTGAGGAGAGATTGTTTTGGAAAGAGTTGTTGGAACAGTTGTTAGAGGACTTCGTTGCCCTATAGTAAAACAAGGAGATATTATTGAAGATATAGTTGTTGAAAGTGTACTTAAAGCATCTGAAGTTGAAGGCTTTACAATTAATGATAGGGATATAGTAACTTTAACTGAATCTATTGTTGCGCGTGCTCAAGGGAATTATGCTACAGTTGACAATATTGCAACAGATATAAAAGCAAAATTTGGCGATGATACTATTGGCGTTATTTTTCCAATCTTAAGCCGTAATAGATTTGCTATTAATCTTCGTGGTATTGCAAAGGGAGCTGCTAAAAAAATAGTATTAATGCTTAGCTACCCTTCTGACGAAGTTGGTAACCACCTAGTTGATATAGATCTTCTTGATGAAAAGGGAGTAAATCCTTGGAGCGATGTTTTAACTGAAGAAAAGTTCCGTGAATTATTTGGATATAATAAGCATCAATTTACTGGTGTTGATTATGTAGAATATTATAAATCATTAGTAGAAGAATGTGGCATAGAATGTGAAGTTATATTCTCAAACAACCCTAAAACAATTTTAGAATATACAAAAAGCGTACTTGCTTGTGATATACATACAAGATTCAGAACAAAGAGAATATTAAAGGCTAATGGAGCAGTTAAAGTATTTAGTCTTGATGATATATTAAATGAATCAATTGATGGAAGTGGATTTAATGAAAATTATGGTCTATTAGGATCAAATAAATCTACTGAAGATACTATTAAATTATTCCCAAGAAACTGTCAGCCTGTTGTAGATAAAATTCAAGCTGTTCTTAGAGAAAAGACTGGAAAAGAAGTAGAAGTTATGGTTAATGGAGATGGTGCATTCAAAGATCCTGTAGGTAAGATATGGGAACTAGCTGACCCAGTTGTATCTCCTGCTTATACTAAGGGCCTGGAAGGTACACCAAATGAAATAAAACTAAAATACTTAGCAGATAATGATTTTGCTGACCTTAAGGGTGAAGAATTAAAAAATGCTATATCAGAATATATAAAAAATAAAGACGAAGATTTAGTTGGAAGTATGGCTTCTCAAGGAACTACTCCAAGAAGACTTACAGACTTAATAGGTTCCTTAGCAGATTTAACTTCTGGAAGTGGAGATAAAGGAACACCTATTGTATATATTCAAGGTTACTTTGATAATTATACAAAATAGAATTAGATTTAAATTTCATAGCACATAGATTCACTTTAATCTTCTTAAGAAAGTTTCTAAGGAATGGCTAAATAATTTTGTTTGTTCTAAATTTCCTTTTGAAATAACAAGTGATACTAACATTAAAATTGATATTTGCTTTTCTCTAGTTTTGATATAATAACACCTTAAATTTTATCCTCAGTATATATTACCTCTACTTATTAGAAGTAATATATGTTAGGAGAAATATCATAAGAACTTTATTTTAGGTTTATCCTAATTTAATGTTCTTTTTTTACCTCTAAAGCATAACTAGAATAATACTGAATTTCTCTTAATTTTAATCTGATTAATCTTTGATGCATTTTCCCTACGCTCATCAAAAAATTGAAGTCTCTTTATTAAGCTCTCCTCATTCAAAAAACAAAAAATTTTATAGAATTTATACTTCGTCAAGGACGGTTTTAAAAATACTGTACAACAGTTTTCAATAGATGATTTCTCTATCGAACAGGAGTCATCTTTTTTTAATTCCACTGAGATCTATAGTTATTATAATAATCAATATAATCATCTATTTCAGTAGCTAGTTCTTCAAATGCTTCATATTCCTTGATATACGCGCCATCCTTTAAATGACCAAAAAACGATTCCTGCGGGGCGTTGTCCCAGCAGTTACCGCGCCTAGACATAGATTGTCCTATATTATGTTTTTTTACTCTATTTTGAAATATAGCGCTTGTATAATGTGCCCCTTGATCTGAATGAATAAATACATCTTTATGTAATCTGTGTTTTGTGCTCAAAAGATTATCAATGATATCAATTACGATATCTATTTTTAAGCTTTTAGAAACATTATAAGCTAAAACTTCATTTGTAGCGGCATCTAAAATGGTCGACAAGTAAGCCTTTTGGCCGTTCTTAAAAAATAGATATGTTATATCGGTTAGTAATACTTTTCTTGGGGTATTCTGTTTGAAATCTCTATTTAACAAGTTTGGTAAAACAGCATGTTCTTTTATAGCTTTCATCATTTTTCTATATGGATTTGCTTTTCTATGAGAACAAATAATATTGTATTTTATCATAATTCTTCTAATACGGTTTAAATTATAGTTAATACTAAAATGATCTGATAAAGTCATTTTTATTTGCCTAGCACCTTTTTTACGGCTTTTAAATTCGAAAGCAGCTAATATATTTTTATAACTTTCTGAATCCTTAGATTCTTGACTATCTCGCTTAGAAATTGATTTAGATGAAAAATAATTATAATATCCGGACCGTGAAATACCCGATAACTCACAAAAATAACCAACTCTATTTTTAAGTCTATATTTTTCTATAACTGATCTAATCACAACAAACTTTTCGCAAGCTAGCAATTCTATCTTTTTCTTCTCACACTCCTTTCCATCATTTCTAACTTTTTTAGCAATTCATTTTTAGCCTCTAAAAGTTTTATTTTTGCTTCAAGCTTTTTGTATTTTTCTTCAATTGATAATTCTTTTTTGTCCGGCCTTCCACTATTAAACTTTCTGGTATCCTGTAATTGAGATACCCCATTTCTACGAAATGCGGAGCGCCATCTTTTACCTGATGATTGAACACGTTTCATGCCTAAAATATCTATGTTAAATCCATGTTCTTCAAATATTTTTCTTGGGGCTTTTCCATTTTGATTTTCGGCTATAAATTTTCTTTTAGATTCATCTGTATATGTAATTCCTTTGCTACTAACTTTTTCAACGTATTTATCTTGTGTTAATATTGATATTTCTTTATTTGTAAATAACTTTTTGCTCATCGTAATCTTCTCTAAATTATATTTATTTTATTATACATAAAAATACCCCACAGAATAGACTTTTTTTAATTGTCTATTCTATAGGGTACATTTTAATATGTCCTAATTTAAATTATTTAGCATCAGCATAACTACTAATTCTATTTTCTCTTTATAGTAATATTGAG
>JGI24710J26742_10001807_pt1 | contig 19371 bp, 21 predicted proteins | sample BioPla2DNA2_FD_26742 | JGI IMG/M metagenome (IMG submission 26742) | reverse complement strand
AAATCTTCTAGAGCACCAAAGGCAGCAGGACAGCCTTTTGACACTGGAAAAAGATAAATTATGAATAAAGACATATTTATTTGATAATAATAAAGTTATGAAATATAAAATAAAACATTGACAGAAAATTAATAAAATGTTAAGATAGTTAACAGGAAAGAAGAAACAGCCGTTTCTCACCTTACGGCAAAGCTTAGTAGGGTAATGATTATTGTATTAATTACTAGTTATAAACTAGTTTTTTATAAGCAAAGAGGGCGGCAAGCACGCCCTCTTTTTGTTATGTTTTATTTAAAATTTTGGAGGTGACTTGATATAAGTAAAAATTTTACTTGTAATGAAGCTATAAGAGTGAAGGAAGTTAGGTTAATTGATACTGAAGGTAATCAAGTAGGCGTAATTCCGACAAGAGAGGCTCAAAATATGGCAGATGAGGCAGAACTAGATTTAGTAATGATCTCACCAAATGCTAACCCACCGGTTTGTAAGATTATGGACTTAGGTAAGTATATTTATGAGCAAACTAAAAAAGAAAAAGAAGCTAAGAAAAAGCAAAAAGTTGTTGATGTTAAAGAAATCAGATTTGGACTTTCAATTGAAGAAAATGATATTGCTATTAAGGCAAGAAAAGCTAGGAAGTTCCTACAAGATGGGGATAAAGTAAAGGTAACTGTAAGATTTAAGGGTAGAGAAGTACAATTAAGTCATATGGGAATAAAAATCCTTGAAAACTTTGTAGGCAAATTAGAAGATGTTTGCGTTATTGAAAAGCCAGCAAAGCATGAGGGTAGAAATATGACAATGGTCCTTGCCCCTAAAAAAGCATAACTAGAGAGGAGATTTATTATTATGCCAAAAATGAAAACTCATAGAGGTGCAGCAAAAAGATTTAAGAAGACTGGTACTGGAAAATTAAAGAGAGCTAAGGCTTTTAAAAGTCATATATTAACTAAGAAAAGTGCAAAAAGAAAGAGAAACTTAAGAAAAACAGCTTATGTTTCAACTACACAAGAAAAAGCAATGAAGAAATTATTACCATACCTTTAATAATAAAGGTTTTTAGGAGGATTAGACATGGCTAGAGTTAAAAGAGCAGTAAACGCTCGTAAGAATCATAAAAAAGTATTAAAGCTTGCTAAAGGATACTACGGTGGAAAAAGCAGATTATTTAAAACTGCTAATGAAACAGTAATAAGAGCTTTAAGAAATGCTTATGTTGGAAGAAGATTAAAAAAGAGAGATTTTAGAAGATTATGGATAGCTAGAATTAATGCAGCTTCAAGAATGAATGGACTTCCATATTCAAAGTTCATGAATGGAATTAAATTAGCTGGAATAGATATGAACAGAAAGATGTTATCAGAAATAGCTATAAATGATCCAAAAGCATTTGCAGATTTAGTAGAATTAGCAAAAAATTCACTTAAGTAAATTATATTAAAAGTCGTTACAAAATAAAGATTTTGTAACGACTTTTTTATTAACCAATTTTAATATAAATAAATAAAATAATAGTTAGAAGTAGTATTTAAATTAAGAGGGGGGCTTATGAAAATAGGGTTAGTATTAGGTGGCGGTGGGGGAAAAGGCGCTTATGAACTTGGAGTTTGGAAGGCACTAGTATCCCTAGGATTAGACAAATATATTAGTTTTTTTTCTGGAACTTCTATTGGAGCATTTAATGCAGCTTTATTTGCACAGGGAGATATAGAAATAGCTGAGTATATATGGCAGAATATTACTATTGACACAATTGTGCCTTATAATAAATTTGAATTATTTACAAAGGGACTAGGATTATTAATTGGAGGAAAGAATTTAACCATATCCAAAAGATATATTACACAAAAAATGAATGAAAAAAGTACATCCAAGGATGCCATTAAGGAAATAGCCAATAATTATATAGATGTAGATAAAATAAGAAAAAATAAAAGAATTTGTTATGCTGCTTGTACAGAATTACCAGATTTCAAAATTAAATATTTTAAAGTGAATGAATATAACACCACAATGGCAAAAGAAATTATTTTAGCTTCTGCATCCCTTCCTTTAATTTTTGATCCAACAGAAATAAATGGTTTTAAATATGTTGATGGTGCAATTTGCGATAATGTACCTATTCAGCCTGTTTATGGAGAAGGGTGCGATATAATTATAGTTGTACCTTTATCTAAAGAAGAAAGAGTAGATAAATCTCTTTATCCAAATGCTAAAATAATAGAAATATATCCTAAAAATTCAAATGAGGGAGTAATTAATGGTACATTAAATTTAGATGAAGAAAAAAAGAAGAGTAGAATAAAAGAAGGATATGAAGATACCATATCCCTACTTGAACCAATAATGGAAATAACAAAATATAAAATTATAGCTGAGGAAAAGGAGAAAAATCCAAAATTATATAAGATATATAACTTTGCTAAAAATATTATGAAGTAGCATTACAGCCATAAGTAAAGCCTTCATACACTAATTCCTTAGGTTGAATTTCTAGTAAATCACTAGGTTTAATTAAAGCAGGATCTTTATCACAATCATAAATCTTGCTTTTCATTAATAAATGAGATACAAATTCAGAGCAGAAATAATGGTTGTCCTTCTTTATTGGTTTATTAATATAAAAACCTAATAGTCCTAGTAAATTATATTTATATTGTTTTTTATTAACTAGGAAGTTGTCCAATTCTTTCTTTAAAAATTCATATTGTTTTTCACTTACATTTATTTTATATATAACACATTTGCTCTTAGTAAATTTTTTGTATAATCCTGACTTAAGGTTTTCCTCTACCAGTCCCCCTGGAATAGGAAAGTATTCAAATAATCTTCCAAAAGAATACATCTTGCTAAATGTATTATCTAAACTTATGGAAACATGAACATAATTATCTTTTGTACAAAGATGGAGTAATTTTGAAATAACTGTACCTGTATTTGAGAAAACTAAATATATATAATTATTTTTCATATCTAAACCACCCCTAAAGATAGAATAATAGGATATAATAAGTTTGATTATTCAATATCCTAATTAACTTGTCATAAGTAAATAAAAAAGCATACTTTAAGGAAAACTAACTTAAACTATTATTAACTAGTTAGAATAATCAAAAAGTAATGCTGTTAAAAATATTATATAATAATAAATATAAGTTTGAAATAGGAAATTATATAAAAATGAATAAATTATTAACATTTATTCTAGACTGATTCTGTTATGGGTGAGGTGATCATATGAAGAAAAATGCAAATCAGAGAGAATTTAAAAAATTAAAGTCTCAAATAAATCATATAGAAGAAATAGCACATAATTCAAAGGTTGGAGCACTGATAGAGCAGGAGTCTTCTTTAAGGAAAAAGATTATTCAATTAAGGCAAATGGAAAAGGAAGGTTTTAAAGGATATAAGGATCTTTTAGAAAGATATGAAGAACTACTAGAATATATATCAAAAAGACTATTAGATGATTACAATAGAAAAAATGATACAGATTTTGATTTCTATCAGGTTATAAGAAATAATTATAATAGTTTCATAAATTCAGGTTTTATGTCTGTGTTAACAAAACAGCATATCCCAAAGATTATTGCTGAAGAGTTTGAGAAAAACTTCCCAGATAATCCTAAAGATGAATATAAATTAGCTAGAAATATAAAGAGAAAGATATATCTTCATTTAGGTGAAACTAATACAGGAAAAACATATACTGCCGTGGAAAGATTGAAAGAAGCTAAAAATGGTGTGTATTTATCACCATTAAGAATCTTAGCTCTAGAAAATTATGAAAAGCTAAATGATATGGGAGTAATCTGTAATCTGCAGACAGGTGAAGAGGAAATAATAAAGGAAGGGGCTACCCATACAGCTTGTACAATAGAAAAAGTAGATTTGAAAAAACAATATGATGTGGCAATAATAGATGAAATTCAAATGATTAGTGATACTCAAAGAGGTGCTGCCTGGACTAGGGCCTTACTAGGACTAAGATGCAAAGAAATTCATATATGTGGTGCAGCAAATGCAAAAGAAATATTAGAAAAAATAATAAAAGACTGTAATGATGAATATGAGTATAAAGAATATATTAGGAAGATACCACTAGAAGTTGAAGAAAATAATTTTAATCCTAATCAAATAAGTGAAGGAGATGCAATAGTAGTATTTTCTAAAAAGAAGGTTCTTCAAATAGCTAAAAATTATTCAGAACAGGGAATTAAGGCAAGCATTATATATGGGGACCTTCCACCAGAAGTTAGAAGAAAACAATATGATATGTTTATAAATAAAGAAAATCAACTACTAGTATCAACTGATGCTATAGGAATGGGTGTAAACTTACCAATAAGAAGAATAATATTCTTTGATACAAGAAAATTTGACGGGGAAGAAATAAGGCCTCTTACCTCACAGGAAGTAAAGCAAATAGCAGGAAGGGCTGGAAGAATAGGAATATACGATGTAGGATATGTAGCAACAGTTGCAGATAGGCAAAGATTTATAAAAGAAAGACTTGATGAGGAAGATGAAACAATTACTGAAGCAGTTTTAGGTCCTTCAGAGGCTATTCTAAACATAAAAAGCCTTCCACTAAACGAAAAACTAGCCTTATGGGCAACTAGGGAAGAAAAGACAGACTATTATAGAAAAATGGATATAAGTGAATATTTACTTATATTAGAAAACATAAAAAGGTTCAAATTAAAGGAAGCAGATCAGTGGGAGTTATTAAAAGTACCTTTTGATGCATCTAGCGAATACTTAATGAATACATTTTTAGATTACGTAAAAGAAGTTTTCATTGAAAAAAATAAAACCCTAACAAAACCACAATGCTTCACTGGAAATTTAGAGGAATTAGAATTACAATATCAAAGGGTGAATATGTACTACTCCTTTAGTAAATTATTTAATTTAGAATTTGATATGGAATGGATAAATAATGAAAGAACTAGAGTGAGTAACGAAATAAACGAAATATTAGTTAACATCAATCAGTTTGCAGTAAGGGAAGAGGAAAAAGAATCAGATGATAATATATAAAAAGCGCGAATATAAAGGCTACGATAAATAGAAATCCTCGCTATACCCTTATTTCGCATATTCTATTTATCTTCGCCTAGTTATATTAACCACTTTTTAATCTAGAATACAATGAGAATGAAGGAAGATTTTCAGATAGCTGAAAATCAAAAACTTACCTGAAACCTGAAACTTGAAAACTGAAATTTGGAGGTAATTATGGAATACAAATTTAATTTTGAAGGAAAAGAATATATATTAGATGAGGATAACTTAGAGTACTTTGCTAATGATGAAAAAGAAGAATTAGAAGGTATTGATTATAAAAAAGTGTTGGAAATATTAAATGAAAGCAATGAGGTAGACTTTCAAAATGCATATTATGAAACTTGCTGCAGTAAATGTAGGTGGGGCAAGGAAGAAAAAAAGAAAGTTTTTGATTTCTTAGAGTTTTATTTTTATGTATATGGTAAGAATAATAAATATATAACAAGCAGTATAGATGATGAATATGATAAAAAATCTTTCACAAGATTAAATAGAGAAGGCCTTGTAGATAAAAGCTATTTACTTACAATAATGGTTTGTAAGAACTGTGGTACTTATTCAATTGAAATAGAAGAGTTTGAAGTTTAATGTATTAAATTATATTTAAAGTATAAAATACTCTTGAAAGGAGTGTTTTATATGAAGGCAGACCGTAGAACCAATAATGCTTTACAAAAGGGAAAAAGAAGACAAAAGCTACATCAAAACCAAAACAATGTAGGAGATAAGGAAAATCCACCTAAGTATACAGATTTTGAAGGGAATCCAATAAAGTAAAACTTGATTGAGATAGGAAGCTATTCCTAATCTCAATCTTTGTTGACTAACTTTTAGAAATAGCATTTAACAGTGGCTAGAATTATTTTTTCATAATTTTAGCTTTCTTTTATTTTAAATATAAATTTATACCAATGGAAATATCTACAAAGATATATAGTTGTGATAATATATAATAAGACTTTAGTTTAGGGGGGGTTTATTGGTCAAAAAAATAGATTTAATTTTGGGTATTTTAATACTTATTTATACAATTTTAATAAACATAATCTTTGGGAAGATAAGCTTTAGGGAAGCTTTAGCAGTTATAAAATCCTATATAATAGATATAAAATTATATGATATGTAAAAAATATCCAAAGGAAAAAGAATAATCTTATTGAATATATATATATGAGGATATACAAAATTTACTGAAATAATTACAATTTAATGGTAGAAGATGGAGGGACTAATGGCTAAAATTACTGAAAGTTCAATAATAATTAAGGATTATTTTAATAACATATTTATTGTTAGAAAAAAAACTAAAAGAAATGAACCTAAACTTTGGTATCTTGTAGGTAAGACTTTAAGAGGAAGAGAAGACGGCGAAAAGTGCATTAATAGAGCAATTAAAGAAGATCTAAAAACAATAATTTTCAATTTAGAAACAGTTGGAGAAATGAAAATTTCAGAGGAAGAAACTTGTCTGCTTTACCAAGGTGAACTTCAAGAAAGACCAGTACTTGGAAAAGATATAGTAGAAAGTAAATGGATAAGCGAAAGAGAAATAGATAATTTTGAATTTGCACCTAATGAAAAAGAAAAAATATTATATTTCTTTAATAAATAAGGCCGTACTAGTATGGCTTTATTTTTTTATTTATTGACATCATAAAAGTGAATCTTTATGATATAATAGAAAAGAATGGTATATTCATTTAAATTTAGAGAAATCTTATTTATTTGTTTATATCATTTAAACGTAAGTTAATAAAATGATTATCTAACAAAAAAGAGAATTCTAATTTGGAAGAGAAAAGGTTATAAGTGTATTAATAGTAAAGATTATATTAAAGAACTAATCCTATAGATTAGTTTTATATCTATGCAAAAATATAGATAGATATAGTTTTTGCTATTAATATATTAAGTCTATTTTCTTTTAAATTAGCTTAAAAGAAAATAGACTTTTTTATTTATTTTAATTTTAAAGGGAGAAATTTATATGAAGATTGCAGTTATAAGTGCTATTTTAGAAGAACCAACAAAATGTAACGCAAAATTTAATGAAGTTATTAGTGCCTTTAGGGGAAAAATCAAAGGACGAATGGGGATTCCATTAGAACAGGGAGTATCAGTAGTTTCAGTAGTTGTTATTGGAGAATTAAATGAAATAAACAGCCTAACAGGAAAACTTGGAAATATCGAGGGTGTAACTGTAAAAACAGCTATTGCAAAAAAGGAGGTATAGAGATTAAGGAAAATAATAAAAAATTAAAGACTTAGGGGGATGTAAATGATAATTAAAGATATTATTGATAAGCTTTACCTAGAAAATAATGCTGCTAAGGAGGAGCTTAATTTCCTGCTTGATCATCTAACAGAGGAAGATAAAAAATACTTAATTCAGAAAGCTCATGAAACAAGAATGAGGACCTATGGAGATAAAGTCTATATAAGAGGAATTATAGAATTTACAAACTACTGTAAAAGAAACTGCATTTACTGTGGAATTAGAAGGAGCAATAAGAATGCAGAGAGATATAGATTAACTTTAGAAGATATTGAAGAGTGTGTTGAAATTGGAGATAAACTAGGATATAAGACCTATGTTCTCCAAGGTGGAGAAGACGATTACTATACAGATGAAAAAATGATAGAAATAATAAAAATGATAAAAAGAAAGTATCCAAACAATGCAATTACCCTTTCTTTAGGTGAAAGAAGTTATGAATCATATAAGAAATTATTTGAAGCAGGTGCTGATAGATATTTGCTAAGACATGAAACAGCAACAAAAGAATTATATGAAAGGCTACATCAAGGTAGCAGCTTTGAAAATAGAAGACAATGCCTAAAAAATCTTAAAGAAATTGGATATCAAATAGGGGCAGGCTTTATGGTAGGAATTCCTGGACAAACAAACAAGGATTTAGTAAATGATTTGTTATTTATAAAAGAATTAGAACCTGCCATGGTTGGATTAGGTCCATTCATTCCCCATAAGGATACNGTATTTAAAGATGAAAAAGGCGGAACTGTAGAAATGACTACAACAATGCTGGCCTTAGTTAGGCTGCTTTTACCAGATGTACTTCTTCCAGCAACTACAGCCCTTGGAAGCATAGATACTACTGGTAGAGAAAAAGGGATAAAGGCTGGTGCTAATGTGGTAATGCCAAACCTTTCACCTACTAGAGTTAGAGCAAAGTATGATTTATATGATGGAAAGATCTGTACTGGAGATGAAGCTGCAGAGTGCAGAAATTGTATAGAAGGAAGAATAAATAGGGCAGGATTTAAGGTGGAAGTAACAAGAGGAGATAATATTACTTGGAGGCTTAAGCATAAAGGACTCTATGTAGAAGATTATGAAAAGAAAATAAAAACAGATAATATATCCTTAAGTTAAATAGAGAATCTAAGGATTAGTTTATATAAAAATAAAAAATAGAGGTGTTTTAATGTTTATTGATCATGAATATATTGAAAGAATTTTAGAAGAAGCTAAAAATGCAACAAGGGAAGATATTCTTAATGTATTAGAAAAGGCTAAAAAAAGAGATGGTTTATCTTATGAAGATATAGCTATTTTACTACAAGCAGAAGAAAAAGAAGATTTAGATGAAATATTTAAACTAGCAGGGGAAATAAAAGAATCTATATATGGTAAGAGAATTGTAATTTTTGCTCCTTTATATGTAAGTGATTATTGTGTAAATAACTGTGCATATTGTGGTTATAAGAAAAATAATAAATTCCCTAGAAGAAGACTAACAATGGAGGAAGTAGCTCAAGAAGTAAAAATNCTTGAAAAAATGGGNCATAAGAGNCTTGCTTTGGAACTTGGGGAAGACCCAGAAAATGCACCAATTGAATATGTTTTAGAATGTTTAGATACAATTTACAAGACTCAAAATGACAAGGGAGAAATAAGAAGAGTAAATGTTAATATAGCAGCTACTACAGAAGAAGAGTATAGAAGGCTAAAGGATGCTAAAATTGGAACTTATATTTTATTCCAAGAAACATACCACAAGCCAACTTATGATAAAATGCATCCAAATTCAATAAAGGGAGATTACAACTATCATTTAACTGCCTTTGATAGAGCAATGAAAGGTGGAATAGATGATGTTGGTGGAGGTGTTTTATTTGGACTAGCTGACCCTAAATTCGAAGTATTAGGACTTATGATGCATAATAAACATTTGGAAGATAGGTTTGGAGTAGGATTCCATACTATTTCAATGCCAAGGCTTAAACAAGCTGAAGGAATGACTTTAAAGCAATTCCCACATTTAGTTGATGATGCTATGTTTAAAAAACTAGTTGCTATTATTAGAATTGCTGTACCATTTACAGGAATCATAATGTCAACAAGAGAAACTCCAGAAATGAGAAGAGAATTATTAAAATATGGAGTATCACAAATTAGTGCAGGTTCAAGTACTGGTGTTGGAGGATATAAAGAAAAAGAAGAGCATGGAGGAGATACACCTCAATTTGAATTGTCTGATGAAAGAACACCAAAGGAAGTTATTAAATCTGTTTTAGATGATGGATATATACCAAGCTATTGTACTGCTTGCTATAGACAAGGCAGAACTGGAGAAAGATTTATGAAGCTTGCAAAGTCTGGTGAAATACAAAATATGTGTGAACCTAATGCAATGACTACCTTATTAGAATTTGCTATAGACTACGGCGATAAAGAAATATTAGAAAAAGCAGAAAAAGTTATAAATACAGAAATGGAAAAGATAAGAAGAGAAGATATTAAAAAGGCACTTAAAAATAATTTAGAAAAATTAAGAGCGGGAGAAAGAGATTTATATTTATAAAAAGGGAGAGAAAAGATGAATTCTACACCAAATGCTAATAGAAAACATATAGCTGTTTATGGAAAAACTAATGCAGGTAAATCTTCATTGATAAATAAGTTTTTAGGACAAGAGTTATCTCTTGTTTCAGAGAAGGCAGGAACAACTACTGATCCAGTGCAAAAAGCTATGGAACTTAGTCCGATAGGTCCAGTTTTGATGATAGATACTGCTGGCTTTGGAGATAATAGTGATCTTGGAGAAAAAAGAATAAAAAAGACTCTAGATATATTAAAAAGGACAGATTTAGCTATTTATATTTTTGACATAAAAGATATAGATTTAGAAGTTTTCAAAGAAGCTAAGAGAAACTTTAAGAAATATAATATCCCCTTTATTGTAGCTATAAATAAAATTGATGAAGCAAATAAAAANCAGGTAGAGCAGGCTAAGAATATATTTAAAGATGCAATATTTATATCTTCTTATACTGGCCAAGGTGTAGATAACCTCAAAAATAAAATTATAGATATCCTAAAAGAGGGGGAAGAAGAACTTCCTCTTTTGGGAGACCTACTGCCATACAATAGCAAAGTAATAATGGTAGTACCTATAGATTCTGAAGCACCTAAGGGAAGGTTAATATTACCTCAAGTGCAATGTATAAGGGAATGTTTAGACTATGGGATAAAGAGCTATGTTGTAAGGGATACTGAGCTATCTAGTGCCTTAGAAGAGTTAAAAAAGGTAGATCTTGTAGTTACAGATTCTCAGGCTTTTAAGGAAGTGGATAAGATAGTTCCAAAGGATATAAATTTAACTAGTTTTTCAATGCTATTTGCAAGGCAAAAGGGAGATTTTGAAGAGTTTGTAAAGGGAGCCTTATCAATAAAAAATTTAAATAAGGATTCTAAAATTCTTATGGCAGAAAGCTGCACTCACAATGTATCCCACGAAGACATAGGAAGAGTAAAAATTCCTAAATTACTAAATAAATATGTAGGTTATGAATTAAACTATGAATATGCAATATTTCATGATTTTCCTGAAGATATAGGAAAATATGACTTAATAATTCACTGCGGTGCCTGTATGATTAATAGAAAAACTGTTGTAAATAGAGTAAAGATTTCTAAGGAAAAAGGTGTTCCTATAACTAATTATGGAATATTATTAGCCCACTTAAATGGGATTTTAGATAGGAGTTTATCGGTTTTTAGAAAATAATTTTTAAAAGGTATTTATTTTGCACGTTTTAAATGTATAATATAGTTATACAATAATAAGGAGGATTATTATTATGAAAGAACTATTATTAGAAGCGAATAGATGTATAATGTGCAAAAAACCTAGATGTAGAGAACATTGTCCAATTGACACACCAATTCCAGAGGCAATAGCTTTATTTAAAGAAGGCAAAATGGCTGAAGCTGGTGAAATGTTATTTAAGAATAATCCACTAACACAGGTATGTGGAGTTGTATGTCCTCATGAAGATCAATGTAAAGGTAATTGTATAAGAGGAATAAAATCAGAACCGGTAAAATTCTGTGAAATAGAAGAATATGTATCAAGAGTTTATATTGAAAATACAAAGCTTGAAAAGGAAGCTGATATAGACAAAATGGTAGCGGTTGTAGGAGGAGGTCCAGCTGGTATAACGGTAGCCTTTATCTTAGCCCAAAAGGGATATAAAGTTACTATTTTTGAAGCAAACCCTAAACTTGGAGGACTTTTAAGATATGGTATTCCTGAATTTAGATTNCCGAAGGATATAATTGATACCTATGAGGAAAGGCTGATAGAGTTAGGTGTAAGCATAAGACCAAATACCTTAATAGGGCCGGTAGTTACTTTAGATAGATTATTTGAAGATGGATATAAGGCTGTATTTATAGGTACTGGAGTATGGAATCCAAGAGTTTTAAATATTAAGGGTGAATCCTTAGGAAATGTTCACTATGCTATTGATTACTTAAAAACTCCAGAAACATATAGAATTGGAGAAAGAGTTATAGTTATTGGGGCTGGAGATGTTGGAATGGATGCAGCAAGAACAGCTAAAAGAAATGGAGCTAAGGATGTTAGAATTCTTCATTTAAAAGGAATGGATGAAATAACAGCAACAAAGGCAGAATTTGAAGGGGCATTAGAAGATGGAGTAGAAATTGAAACATATAAGGCTCCAATGGAACTTACATTAAAGGGCATTAAATATAAAGAAACTAGAAGTGAAAAGGGTGAAGAGCCTAAGGAAGGATTCTTAGAATGTGATACAATTATTATTGCTATTAGCCAGGCTCCAAAGAACAATATAGTTGCTAATACTACAGGCCTACAAACTGATGATAGAGGTCATATATTAGCAGATGAAGAGGGAAAAACAACTAGAGAAGGAGTATTCTCGGCAGGAGATGTTGTAATAGGAGCTGCAACAGTAGTAAAGGCAGTTGCTAAGGCAAAAGTTGTTGCTGAAGCAATGGATGAATACATGAAAACAATAGAATAAAAGAAATTTACATTAAAAGAGTTTATTACACTGTAGTAAGCTCTTTTTTATGAAGAAAGATAAAATGAAAAAAATAGAAATTTATTGTATAATTTACTTAGAAGAGTTTTACAAAGGGGAGAAGAATATGAGAGGCATATATACAACATTAAAGGAATTAACAGAAAATGTAAAATTGAAACTTAGATTAACAGAAATTAATAATGTAGAAATTTTTGATAATCTTCCTTTATCAGAATCCAATATATGTAGAAAAATAAAAATTAAAGATAAATTATATAAGATTTATTTAGAAAAAGATGATATAAAAGCTTTGCCCTTAATAGAATATATACTAAATAAATCAGATATTGAGAATAATATTATAGAAAGAATTTTAGATGAAAAAATACAATGGAGTTCATTAGAGGAATCTGCAATTAATAGGGCAGGTAAAATGATACTTATTGAAAGTGAAAAAATAGATGAGGTTTTAGAGATAGTAAGAGAAACTTACTTAGATGAAGAAATATATATTGGTAAAATATATGACAGAATAATTATTATAGGTAATATAGACTATGAAGATGAATATGCTAATTCTTTAAAAGAAACAATACTTCAAAATATAGCTGTAAAGGCGAAAATTTCAATTAGCTATTTAGATGGAAGCTATAAAGGTTTTAAAAAGGGTTATAAGGATGCTATCTTAGCTTTAAAAATAGGTAATAAGCTTAAAATTAAACCAGAAATATACTATTTAGATAAGATGTATTTAGAAAAATCAATATATAACTTAAAAGAGGAATATTTAGATGAATTAAAGGAAGAATATAAAGATACCTTTAAAGGGTTTAACCATGAATTATTTCAAACCTTAAAAGAGATGCTAAAATGTAATTTATCCTTAACCAAAGCAGCAAAAAATCTTTTTATTCATAGAAATACGCTAATGTATAGAATTGAAAAAATAAAAAAAGAGACAGGCTTTGATATTAGAGACTTTAAGGAAGCTACCTTTTTATATATTATTTATTTAAATAGTAATCGTTAGTGATTTTTAAAATGAGCAGCAATTAGCTGCTCATTTTTTATATATTTTTATTATTCTGCAATATCAATAAAATCAAATTTAGATACATCAAATAAACCCTTATCTGTTATCTTCAAAACTGGTATAACTGGTAATGATAAAAAGGATAAGGTTAAAAATGGATTAAAGTTAATGTCTGGCGCAATATCCTTAATGGAGCAATGAAGATTTTTTAAGTCCTTTACAACATCCGCAGATTTCCTTCCAGTTATTAAGCCACCAATTTCAAGTTGAATAGAAGCTAATACTTCACCATNTTTTACTATTAAAGTTCCCCCATTTAGCTTTTTAATTTCTTCTGCAGCAATAAGCATATCTTCATCATTAGTTCCACAAATAATTAAATTATGGGAATCATGAGCAACAGTTGTGGCTATAGCACCATCTTTTAAATTAAGACCTTTTATTATCCCAAGACCCATATTTCCAGTATTATTATGTCGCTCAATCACAGCAATTTTTAATAAATCTAAATTAGTATCACTTTCGAAATAGTTAGTATTTTTAAGGGTATTAATATCTATTTTAAGATGATTACTTTCAAGTTTATTTGGGTTTATTTCAATAACATTTAAAGTTTTTTTGTTTTTAAGGTTTATTTCTAAATCCTTCTTTGTTAAATTTCTAATATTTACATTTGTTATACTAGGATAAACAAAATCATCATTATAGGATTCGTAAAGCAATCTGTTTTTATATACAACTAAATTACCATTTTTATAAACTGAGTCAATTTTAAAGTTTTCTAAATCTTCCAATATAATAAAGTCAGCAATATATCCTGGAGCAATTGCACCTTTGTTTTTTAAGTTATAAGATTCAGAGGGATTTAAGGTACACATTTGAATTGCTGTTTCTGGAAGAAGACCAGAGGAGATGACCATTCTTATTGAATTATCAATACTTCCATTAATAATTAAATCATCTATATGCTTATCATCGGTACATAAGCAAATTCTTCTGCTATTATAAATTGAAGCGGCTTTAATTAGTTCTTTTAAGTTCTTTGCTACAGAACCTTCTCTCATATGAACATACATGCCTCTTCTTAACCTTTCAACTACTTCATCAGCTGTAATTGATTCATGATCAGTTAAAATATTTGCAGCAGCATAGGTGTTTAACATATCATTAGTAAATCCTGCACAATGGCCATCTATAATATGACCTGTTGACTTTGCATCCCATAATTTATTTATCATATTTTCATCACAGTTTAAAACAGCAGGGAAGTTCATAACCTCAGCGAGGCCCAATACATTTTTTTCTTTATAGAAGGGTAGTAAGTCTTCTCTTTCTAGTACTGCTCCTGAAGTTTCAAAGGATGTTGCTGGAACACAGGAAGGAAGCATAAAATAAAAATCAAAGGGTATATCCTTTGACAAATCCATCATGAGTTTAATTCCTTTTGTACCAAGTACATTAGCAATTTCATGAGGATCAACAATAGCAGATGTAATTCCATGAAGTAATGCAGCTTTCGAATATTCTTTAGGAGTTACTAATGAGGATTCAATATGGGTATGGGCATCTATTAATCCTGGGCATATATATTTATTTGTTCCATTAATTTCAACAGCCCCCTCATAATCTCCAAATCCAACAATAACCCCATTTTTAATAGCTACATTATCTTTAAAGGAACTGTTTTGAAATACGTCTATAATAGTTATATTTTTAATAACTAAGTCACATACTTCAGCTTTACTTGCAGCTTTAATTTGAGATATAAAATTTTCTTTGTTCATAATCCACCTCTGCGTATATTTAGAAAGATATTTCAATAATTATAATTAATCTGGTACAAATTGTCAAATGCCTAATTCACCATTTCTACCCTAACATAATATAATAAATTTAGAAAAATGTTTTAATTTGGAGAAAATATGAAGAGAAAAATAATATTACTAGGTATGTCAGATGAAATATTAGTTTATTTAATAAAATATTTTAAATTAAATAATTCTGAAATATATCTTGTTCTAAGCAAAGATGAAGAAACTCCATTACTTAATGAAATTGAAAAAGATGTAGTAGTTGTAAAGATAGACAATAATTTAAATCAAATTAAGGTGCTGTTAAAATCGGTAGACCCAGATATAATATATAATTTTTATGGAAGTTGTACCGAGAGCAATAATGAAATTGAAAATTTAGTGGAAAATACTTACTTGCGAACAATATTATTTTTAGAAGTTCTAGCACATTTTAATAGGATAAAGTTTGTTAATTTAATAAATAGGGATATAAAATTTAATGATAAAACCCTATTAGAAATCTATAAAGCAATTGAAAATCTAATAATTGAGAAAAGTGAATATTATAAGAATTATTACAGCACAAATGTAATTACTAAATATAGAAGTGGAGATATTAATGCAGATTTTGAAGGGATTTTAGAAATATAGTAAGGTTCCCTATATGTGTATTTATAATGTTTTTTGCACTTTAATAGATTTTAGTATATATTTTAAGTGTAAGTTACTTAAATTAGGGGTAGGAGCACTAGAATGAAAACATTAGTAAAAAATCAACTAAAAAGAATGGAGTTATTTAAAAACTTAAATCAAGATACTATAGATGCATTAGCTGAAATAGGGGAATGTAGATGTTATTTAAAAGAAAGTCATATTTTTAGAGATAAAGAAAAGATTAATAAAATTTATATAGTTTATAGTGGAAAAGTGGCTTTATATAAATTAAATGAATCAGCTCAAAAGAAAATTATCTTTATTTTAGATAAAAATACTGTTATTAATGCAGTGGTTTTAGATGACTTGCCTGCATCTATAAATTGCGAAGTTTTTGAAGAGGCAGAAATATTATCCTTTGATAAGATGAAGTTTGAAGAGGTTATGAAGAAAGATTTTGAACTTACAAAGATAATTATTTCATCTTTAAGTATAAAAGTGAGAAGGCTATATAGACAGTTAAAAAATTCTACTCCTTTAAAGGTAGAAAAGAAAGTGGCTGCAAAGCTATGGAAGTTATGTAAGGACTATGGTAAGGAAGTTGAAGAAGGTACATTAATAGACTTAAAAATAAGTATAGTTTATTTAGCAGATATGTTTGGAACTTCAAGAGAAACAATGTCTCGAGCCCTAAAGGCTTTACAAGAGAAAGATTTAATTATATACAGAAAAAAGAGAATAATAGTAATAGATAGGGATAAAATAGTTAAGTTTTTTAAAGGACTTAATAGTTAATAGTAGATTTTATATAAAACCGTGATGAATATCACGGTTTTTATTTCTTTTTGGATGTATAATTTTTAACAGTGTATTGTGATAAAAATAACAATATTAAGGAGGATATTAAATGTTTAATGAAGAGATTAATAAGGTTGCCTCGGGAGCAAAGGCAAAGGTAGAATTATTAAAAACTAATAAGACTGGCTATTTTATTAGTTCAATGTTAGCTGGAATTTATGTTGGAATTGGAATTATGTTAATTTTTACAATTGGAGGATTGTTAAGTTCAGCTAACTCTCCTGCAGGTAAAATTGTTATGGGATTATCATTTGGCATAGCCTTAAGTTTAGTTATATTTGCGGGAGCAGAATTATTTACGGGAAATAATTTTATAATGGCTATTGGGGCATTAACAAAAGCAGTTTCTTGCTTAGAGGCAGTTAAGATATGGATAGTAAGTTTTATTGGAAACTTACTTGGCTCAATACTTGCAGGATTAATGTTTGTTCAAGCTGGATTAGCTTCTGGATCAACGGGAGAATTTATAGCAAAAACAAGTGCTGTAAAGATGTCACTACCTGCAAATGAATTATTTTTTAGGGCCATGTTTTGCAACATGCTAGTATGCTTAGCCATATGGTGTAGCTTTAAATGCAAGGAAGAGACAGCTAAATTGATAATGACATTTTGGTGTTTATTTGCCTTTATAACTATTGGTTTTGAGCATAGTATTGCTAATATGACTTTACTAACAATAGGACTTGCAGCTCCTTTTGGTCAAGCAGTAAGTATTGGAGGATATATTTATAATATTTTAATAGTCACTCTAGGTAATATGGTTGGAGGAATTTTCTTATTGGCAGTACCTTATTACATAATATCTAGAAAGAAAAAAATAAACTAAGAGGTGTTTAAAATGGGATACAAGCTTAAAGTAGAAGAATTTAATAATGGATTAAAGGAGTTATCAAAAAAATATAAAATCTTTGCACCAAAGGTTTTAGAAGGAAAGGGAAGTTTTTCAGATACAGATGTAGTTAGATATGCTGAAATATCAAAAATAGAAGAAATAGAATTTAATAAGAAATCACAATTTTCATATAAAGAAGTACTACTTCCAATAACTCAAACCTTATTTTTCTTTACAGAAAATGAAGTAAAAGAACCAGAAGTTGATGAAAAATCAATATTAATATTTTTAAGAAGTTGTGACATACATTCTTTAAAAAGAATAGATAACATTTATTTAAAAAATAAATTTGAAGACCCTTACTACAAAAGATTAAGAGAAAAGGCTAAATTCATATTAATAGGCTGCGAAAAGAGCTTTAATAATTGTTTTTGTGTAAGTATGGGAACNAATAAAACAGATGAATATAATGCTTATATTAAGCAAAGTGGAGAAGAAGTTTATCTAGATATTAAAGATGAGGAATTTGATGAAATCTTTAAGTCATTAAGTAATGAAGAATTATATGTAAGCCCAGACTTTGTTGAAGATAATGAAATTCAAGTTAATATACCAGATAATTTAGAGTTAAAGGTTATGAAGTCAGCCATGTGGGATGAATACTCCGAAAGATGTATAGCCTGCGGTAGATGTAACTTTGTGTGTCCAACATGTACATGCTTTACTATGCAGGATATATTCTATAAGGATAATGGCAAAGTTGGAGAAAGAAGAAGGGTATGGGCTTCATGTCATGTAGATGGATATACAGATATGGCAGGTGGACATAGCTTTAGAAAAGATAAAGGACAAAGAATGAGGTTTAAAGTTCTTCATAAGGTATATGATTACAAAAAGAGATGGGGCTATCATATGTGTGTAGGCTGTGGAAGATGTGATGATATATGTCCACAATATATATCTTTCTCAAATTGTGTGAATAAATTAGAAAAGGCTATGGATGAGGTGACTAAAAATGACTAAGAATGAATATTTACCATTTATATCAGAAATATTAGATGTTATTGAACATACAGAAATAGAATATACTTTTAGAATGGAATTTAGAGGAGATGTTAAGCCAGGTCAGTTTTTTGAAGTTTCTATTCCTAAATTTGGTGAAGCTCCTATATCAGTAAGTGGAATTGGTGAAAACTATGTAGATTTAACTATTAGAAGAGTTGGTAAGGTTACAGATGAAGTGTTTAACAATTATGTAGGAGATAAACTATTTTTAAGAGGACCTTATGGTAATGGTTTTGATATAGAAAACTATAAGGGAAAGGAAGTAATAGTAGTTGCCGGTGGTACAGGCCTTTCACCAGTTAGGGGAATTGTAGATTATTTCTCTAATAACAGGGAGGATTGTAAAAACTTTACCCTTATTTCAGGCTTCAAATCTCCAAGGGATATATTATTTAAAGAAGATATAAAAACTTGGGAAGAAAATATAAATCTAATACTAACTGTTGATGGAGCAGAAGAGGGATATGAAGGAAATGTTGGCCTTGTAACTAAGTATATTCCTGAACTTAATATAGAAGATAAGGAAAATGTACAAGTTATTGTAGTTGGGCCGCCTATAATGATGAAGTTTGCTGTATTAGAGTTTTTAAAATTAGGAATCAAGGAAGAAAATATATGGATATCACAAGAAAGAAAAATGTGTTGTGGTATAGGTAAATGTGGCCACTGTAAAATAGATGACACATATATTTGCCTAGAGGGACCTGTATTTAACTATTCAAAGGGAAAAAATTTAATTGACTAGGGGG
>JGI24710J26742_10001803_pt1 | contig 19393 bp, 13 predicted proteins | sample BioPla2DNA2_FD_26742 | JGI IMG/M metagenome (IMG submission 26742) | reverse complement strand
AGACTTAAGCTTGCCGAGGCGGATCCCATATACAGTACGGAGCAGATCACCACACCGGATAAGGCTGCGGAGGTCATGGCGCAGGTGCTTTCACAGATGGATAGGGAGTATTGCTGCGTTGTTAATCTGGACGGAGCCAATCATCCCATCAATTTCAACGTGGTGAGCATCGGGGATGTGAATCAGGCTCATGTGCCGATCCAAAATGTGTTTAAGTCGGCGATTCTGTCTAATGCGGCCAGTATCATGATGTTTCACAATCATCCAAGCGGATCCGTGAAGGCAAGTCGTGAGGATATCGACGTGACCAAGCGTTTGATCGAGGCGGGTAAGATCATGAATATCCCGGTGCTCGATCATATCATCGTGGGCGGCGGAACAAAGGAGAGGTTCAGCTTCAGGGAAGAGAGTCCTGAGATGTTCAATGTATCTGAGAGTATGTCTTATGTCGTGCGGGAACCGCGTGAGAGACTGCCAATAGAGGGCGACAGCTTTGCCATATATCAGCTGAAGGAGGCTGATTCCCTTCGGTATATCCGCTTTGAAGGACTGGAAAGGTTGCAGGCTGAAGGAAATAAGGTGGATAGGGACAATTATAACCTGGTCTATGAGGCAGAGTTAAAGCCAGGAACGAGCCTTGATGATCTGTATTATCAGTTCAATATGCAGCATCCGGAGGATTTCAGAGGACATTCCATGTCCGTGAGTGATATCGTGGTGCTCCATCAGGGCAATGAAGACAAGGCTTTCTATGTGGACCGTTTTGGATTTACGGAGGTGCCGGAGTTTCTGTTTGAAAAGGTGGCAGATCTGGATCTGGATGAAGCCGCATATAAGCTTGGCGACCGGTATATCAGTATACAGCGAACGGAAGAAGGCTTTGATTACTCGATATTTGACGAGGAATATCATCTTTTGGACGGCGGCGTGCTGGATGATCCCGAAATCAGTTTGGGTGAGGTTTTAAAGCAGATAATTGACGAGCTGAAACAGCCTGTATATGATGCGGAGCATGACCGGTATACCCATACGGAGCTGCAGGGAAATATTAGACAGAAGGATATGCCCGTGGCTGTCGATTATGATGAACTGATGGAAAAAACAGATGCCATCGGACAGGAAGAGATAAGGGCTGTTAGGTCAGAGCAGGAGATTGTATCAGACTTTCGGGCAAAGACGGAAGATAAGTTTGATACCAAGGCTCTGGATGGCATGGGTCCTTCAGTGATCGAGGAAGCGGTTAGGGAGAGAGTCTTGCAGATCGCCGAGGATTATGGCCTTGACGTGACTGTTGAGGATGTGATCGTATCCGGGAGCCGATGCCGTGGGCTTGAAAATGCGGACTCAGACCTTGATGTGGTGGTGTCCTATTCCGGAAGTGAGAGGGAAGATGATTTCTTCAATGTCCTGCATGATGAGAGGATGCTCTTTGGTACAGTAGAGCTTGATATCAATCCGATCAATACAGAAGAGACCGGAACCCTTGCGCAGTATCTGCCGGGAGTGGAGAAGTATCTGACGGAAAAAGCAACGCAGATAGAGCAGGGCAAGGCTATTGAAGCAACGGAGAAAGAAAAACCGAAGCAGGTAGTGACCTTTACGGTGGCTGAGAGCAGTGAGTTCCACAGCTTCGGAGAGCTGCATGAGGGCATCCCCAGGCTTGAGGATGCATTGAAGGTATACGAACAGCTTTGTGAAAAGAGCAATCTGAACGGAATACCGGCGGTAGGGATCAATGTTCATACGGTGGGAGCATCTGCCTATGAAGATATGCAGTGTGATTTCCTTTCGGGTAAACGGCTTGACCTGGATGCACTTATGTATCTGCCGGAAATGAGCCAGAATGAAGAGGTTATGGAAGCGTTGCATGGGATGAAGGAAGCCTATCCCGATGTGGAAGTAATCGGACATTTTCCGGATGAACAGCAGGATCTGACAACTTCAGGACCGACGGTCCAGAAGTCCGAGGAGCTGACAGCGCAATCCCTTGCGGAGCAGCTGAATCAGTTTGCTTATGATTATGACCTGTATGAGTACAGGGATTCAGTGGAGGATTCGGAGGCTCATATAGCGATGCTTAAAAACGATATAGAAAACGGGACCACGGAGGGAATCACATCCTATCTGCAGGAGATCGTGGACCAGGAGGACGGATTGCCGGAGGATCTCGAAAAGGCAAAGGAACTGCTTGCCAAGCTGGCAGAATATAAGCCTCTTGCCAAAGTGGAGGAGCGCGAAGAGCAGAACTATAACATGATTGACAACGTGCTCAATAATCTCCCCCAGGATCCCGAAGAGAAGAAGGAACCTGCGCCTCAGAAGGAGATGCGTATGGCAGAGGTCAAAAAGGTTCGTAAGCGGGTATCCATGAAAAAGCTTCTTGCGGAGAAGAAAGTGGAGGTCGCAGAGCGCGAAAAAAAGCCTCCCGAGGTGGGAACACCAAGTAAACGCCCGAGTATGGGTGTGGATGATTAAAATGATGGCGGGTAGCTGCGTTTCGGCGTGGTTACCCTTTTTTTGTTTGCAAAACTAATAGTAAATATCAATAAATATCAAATAATAGATTGAAAGATGCATCAAGATTGTGTTATTATTTAATTTATGTTAGTGGCTATAAATATGCGTATTTAAGCTGAAAGGAAGGCAGAATGGATAATGCTAATATAGATAATTACATAAGCTTGGAAGAAGCGGCAACTTATCTTGGAATTAAAGCTCCAACTTTAAGAAGCTGGATTAAGAATCCAAAGAATGAAGTTCCTGCGCACAAAATCGGGAGATTATGGAAGTTCAAGCGATCTGAGATAGATGAGTGGGTCAATAGCGGAAAAAGTGCTATTGATGAGTAAGAATCCGTTTTATGGGACTTATCATTTGATAGCCTATAATTGGGCAGAAACAGAAGAAACGGAGGGTAGGCCAAATGGCAACAGATAAATTTAGCGTGGTTGGAAGCAATATTGCAGAAAAGGCAACCGTAATATGGAATGTGGCAGATATGCTGAGAGGACCGTTCAAGCCTCATGAGTATGGACTGGTCATATTACCGATGACAGTTGTGAAGAGATTTCATGATTGTCTGCTTCCGACACATGAAGCAGTATTGGAGCAATATGAAAAGGTTAAGAATTTTGCAGTGGTAGATGGATTCCTTACCAAGGCATCCGGCTATCAGTTTTACAATACCAGCAAGTACACATTTACTTCGCTACTTGCAGACCCGGAGAATATTGAAACGAACTTTAGGGACTATCTGAGTGGTTTTTCAGCCAATGTACAGGATGTTCTCAGTAAGTTTGATTTTGACAATATCATAAAGCGTATGGTGGAGAGTAATACTCTGTACCTGGTTATCAAAGAGTTTAATTCCCAGAAAGGATATTTGGGTCCGGATAAGATTAGCGCGGTGGATTGTGGATATATATTTGAGGATCTTGTTAAGAGATTCTCTGAGTCTTTTGGCGAAGAAGCCGGAGCGCATTTTACCAGTAGAGACATCATCTATCTGATGACAGATCTGCTACTCAGCGACGCGGACTTGAGTAAAGGCGGAAATGTTACCGTCTATGATATGGCGATGGGAACCAGTCAGATGCTCAGCTGTATGGAAGAACGTATCCATGAACTGAACAAGGATATAGATGTGACTTGTTTTGGTCAGGAGTTCAATCCATCAACCTTTGCTATAGCCAAGGCGGATATGATGATTCGTGGTGGAGATCCGAATAATATGAGGTTTGGTGATACTTTGTCTGAGGATCAGTTCGGTGGATATCAGTTCCAGTACATTATTTCGAATCCGCCATTTGGAATTGATTGGAAACGTGAACAAAAAGCCGTTGAGACCGAGGCGAAGAAGGGCGAGCTTGGTAGATTTGCACCAGGATTGCCTAAGATTTCCGATGGACAGCAGTTGTTTGTGTTGAATGGAATCAGCAAATTGGCTCCAAACGGTAAGATGGCAATTATCCAAGATGCATCACCTTTATATGTTGGAGATGCTGAAAGTGGACCTTCAAATATTCGCAAATACATACTTGAGAATGATTGGCTCGATGCAATCGTTCGGCTGTCAACTAGTCAGTTTATGAATACGCCAATAGGAACCTACATTTGGGTTATATGCAAGAATAAGCCGGCCTATCGTGCCGGTAAGGTTCAGCTGATAGATGCATCTAATTGTTATACTATACGTCGAAGACCCATTGGAAAGAAAAGAAATGATATTACAGACGAATGTGCTCGTTTTATCTCACAGGCATATGGTGAGTATAAAAATGATGAACGTTATGGAACAGATGAGGTGTGGTGTACAAGTAAGGTGTTCCCTGTTGAAGAATTTGGATATCGCAAAATAGTAGTTGAAAGACCTCAAAGGGACGAGAATGGAAATATAGAACTAAAAAAGGGGAAGCCAGTTCCGGATACCTCGCTGAGAGATACAGAACTGGTTCCATTCAAATATGATTTGGATGAATACCTCAAGACTGACATTCATCCGTTTGAGCCAGACGCATGGATTGATAAAAAGAAAACTAAAGTGGGTTATGAGATACCGATGATAAGGTATTTCTATGACTTCCCTAAGTTTAAGGGACATGATGAATTATTTTCTGAAATAAAAGAGATTGAAGCTACAATACAGGAATCTATGAAGGCTTTGTTTGAGGAGTAAGTCATGGGAAAACATGTGGATGCAGCTTGGCTGGGGCAACTTCCAGATGAATGGGAGATAATAGATTTAGGTCAAGTATACGAAGAAAGAAAAACCAAAATAAAAGAGACGGGGTATGAACCCTTATCAGTTACTATGAACGGTATTGTCCCGCAATTATCATCAGCTGTAAAAGCCGCCGAGGATAGTGATCGTAAGCTTGTTAAGAAGGGAGATTTTGTAATCAATAGTAGATCTGATAGAAAAGGAGCGTGTGGTGTTTCGCCGACAGACGGTTCTTGTTCAGTAATAAATATTGTAGTTAGCCCACGAAATGAAGTAATCGCAGATTACTTCAATTATGCTCTTTTGTCTATTTATTTCCCTGAGGAATTCTATCGTTGGGGGCATGGAATAGCATCTGATTTATGGACTACAAGATGGTCAGAAATGAGGAAAATCAAACTTCCTAATCCTTCAGATAGCCAAAAGATAAGGATAGTTGAACATATCAAAGAAAAGAGTCTAGAAATACATTCTTTGGAAAAAGAAACGGTTGGAATTATCACTAAATGTAAGGAGTTAAAGAATTCTTACATCGAGGAGCTGATAACTCACGGACTAAAAGAACCTAATTCTTGGAAAGACTCTGGAGAAAGAGCATTTGGAAGGATTCCGGCGCATTGGAGAATGCTGAAAATAAGGCGAATCTTCGAGATTAGAAAAGATATAGCAGGAAGAGACGATTTACAAGTGTTGTCAATAACGCAGAAAGGTATTGTACCTAAAGACTTGTCTAGAAATGAAGGACAAACAGCGGCCGATTATACAAATTATCAGTTGGTTCATATTGATGATTATGCAATGAATCATATGGATCTTAGAACAGGTTGGGTTGACTTATCCAAGTATGAAGGTGTTACCAGCCCGGATTATAGAGTATTTTATGTAAAAGATGGAAAACAATTTGATAAGAGATTCTATAAATATGTTATGCAGTATTGCTATATTAAAGAGGTATTTTATAGCGCGGCACAAGGAATAAATGAAAACGGCAGATATAGGTTAAAAACAGATGCATTTCTTCATTTTGAGGTAATGGTTCCGCCAATTGAAGAACAAAAGGAAATAGCTGATATTTTAGACGCGAAGATAGCTGCAATTGATAGTATCATTGACCAGAAAGAGTTGTTTTTAGATAAACTAAGAAATTACCAAAGAGTAATGTATTACGAATATGTAACCGGTAAAAAGGAGGTGCCTCATTCATGAGCGTAGATGTTACTACAGAAAAACGCTTCGAGTCAGATATCGAAGCATCATTTCTGTCACCTGCAGGAGGCTATACTCACAACAACGATCTGTATGATCCGGCTTTGGGCCTATATCCTGATACCTTGATTCGCTTCATTCAGAGGACACAGCCGAATGAATGGAAAAGATTTACCATGCAGAATGCGGTGGATCCGGAGCGTAAGTTCTGTCTTGCTTTCAATACAGCCTGCGATATGGACGGATTGATTGCGGTAATGCGACATGGGTTCAAACATCGTGGTGTTACGTTCAAGGTATGCTTTTTTAAGCCAGAATCAAGCCTGAATCAGACAGCAGTAGCGCTTTATGCAAAGAATGAGATTACCTGCAATCGTCAGTGGTTTTATTCAACGGATACGCATAATTCCGTCGATATGGTGATTGCGGTGAACGGTATTCCGGTATTTGCTTTTGAGTTAAAAAATCAGTATACCGGTCAGAACGTTGATAATGCTAAGCGTCAGTGGATGTACGATCGTGATCCGAGAGAGATTTGTTTCCAGTTCAATAAACGTATTCTGGGATTTTTCTGTGTGGATCAGTTGGAAGCATGGATGACAACAAAGCTGGAAGGAAAGGATACGTTTTTCTTGCCGTTTAATCAGGGATCTAATGGCGCCGGAAATGATGGCGGAAAGGGTAATCCCGCTAATCCTAATGGGTATCCGACGGCCTATCTCTGGGAATATGTATTTCAAAAGGATAGCATGATGGATATCCTTCAGAAATTTATCCATCTGCAAATTAAAGAAGACAAGAAATTGATGCCGGATGGAAGCGAGAAGATTACAAAGAAAAAATCCTTAATCTTCCCCCGGTATCATCAGTTAGATGTGGTTAGAAAACTTATTGATGATGTTTCAGAACACGGTTCAGGCGTAAATTACCTTATTCAGCACAGTGCTGGTTCCGGTAAGTCTAATTCGATCGCGTGGACAGCTTACCGCTTGGCTTCTTTACACGATGAAGAAAACAGGGCTGTTTTTAGCAGTGTTATCGTTGTGACAGACCGTACCGTCCTTGATGCCCAGTTACAGGAGACGATATCAGGCTTTGATCATACCCTGGGCGCAGTTGAAACGATTGGTGAGGATAAGAATTCAAAGAATCTTCGAGATGCGATCAATGACGGTGTTCGAATTATTGTGACTACATTACAGAAGTTCCCTGTTATTTATCAGGAAGTGGATAAGGTTGCCGGAAGAAACTTTGCGATTATTGTGGACGAAGCACATTCTTCCCAGACCGGTAGTTCAGCCATGAAGCTGAAAGCGGCTCTTGCAGATACTGAAGCAGCATTACGTGAGTACGCAGAGATAGAAGGAAAGGCTGAAGACGAGATCGACAGGAATGATAAGCTTGTGCAGGAAATGATAACGCATGGCAAGCATCCGAATCTGTCTTTCTTTGCATTCACAGCTACACCAAAGGCGCAGACTCTGGAAATGTTTGGAGAGCCTTGGGAAGACGGCTCATTTCATCCGTTCCATATCTACAGCATGAGGCAGGCTATAGAGGAAGGATTCATCCTGGATGTTCTGCAGAACTATATGACCTACGATACTTGTTTTAAGATTGCCAAGAATACGCAGGAGAATCCGGAACTTCCGGAGAGCAGGGCTACAAAGGTCATCAAGAAATATGAGAAGCTTCATCCGTATAATATCAGCCAGAAGTCTCAGATTATTGTTGAGACGTTCAGGGAAACTACCCGTCATAAGATTGGTGGTAAGGGCAAGATGATGGTCGTTACGGATTCTCGCTTGGCGGCAGTACGATATTTCCACGAAATCAAACGGTATATAGAAGAGCAGCATTACACTGATATGGATGTTCTGACAGCCTTTTCCGGCTCGGTACAGGATGGAGATGAAGAGTATACGGAATCCGGTCTGAATGTCAGGAAGGATGGAAGCCATATATCCGAGAGTCAGACAAAGGCGGAGTTCCATGATAATTTCAATGTGTTGGTAGTGGCTGAAAAGTATCAGACGGGCTTTGATGAGCCACTGCTTCACACGATGATCGTTGATAAGAAGTTGAAGAATGTTAAAGCAGTGCAGACATTGTCGCGCCTTAACAGAACTTGTCCTGGCAAGGTTGATACGTTTGTATTGGATTTTGCAAACAAGAAAGAAGACATATTGGATGCTTTCCAGCCGTTCTATCAAGAGACAAGCCTAGAGCAGGAAGTGAATGTGGATCTGATATATCAGACAGAACGGGAGTTGCTGGATTATGCAATTTATAACGAGAACGATATTAGTGCATTTATAGAAGTTTGGAATAAACCCGGTAGACAGGATGCAACAGCTATGGGAAAGATGACCAGCGTACTGAAACCTGTTGCAGATCGATATAATCTGAAAAATCCGGAGGAACGATATCAGTTCCGCAGGCTTTGTCGTACTCTGATCCGTTATTACAGCTATCTGACACAGATTGTACGTATGTTTGATAAGGATATGCATAAAGAGTATCTGTTCCTGTATTATCTGCTTGGACTGCTTCCAGTTGAAAAAGAGGAACCGGTTGATCTCGACGGAAAACTGAAACTGGAATACTACAAGTTGCAGAAGACATTCGAGGGATCAATCCAACTCGAAAACCTGGATGGTCAGTATGTACCGGCAAAACAAAAGAGTGCTCAGGGCAAGCGCCAGAAGAGCACGCTTGATGAGATCCTCGAAAAGATCAATGAGAAATATAAAGGTGAGTTTACTGATGGTGACAAGGTAATGCTTGGAGCGCTTCATGATAAGCTCATGGGTAATGAAAAGTTGGCAAGCTCAGCCAGAACTTCTGATCCAAGGATCTTCACGGAGAGCATATTCCCTCAAGCATTTGATAATGCTGCAATGGAGAGTTATGCGGAGTCACAGGACAGTTATTCTGCATTGTTTGAGGATAAGACGAAGTATAACGCCATTATGGGAGCGTTGGCTGGAGTTATCTATAGGGAGATGAGGAAAGAAACTGCAACGGTATAGAATGGAACGACTGTTAAAGCGTGAGTGAGGAATGGATCTAATAACATGGAATCAAAAAGAACGGCAATAGTGTTTTATTCACAACATCATAAGAACACAAAGAAGCTTCTGGATGCCATTAAAACTGAATATCCGGATGTTAAGCTAATTGATATATCTATGACAAAAGTAGCTGAATTGGAAGGATATGATCGAATTGGCATTGCTTCAGGTATTTACTACTCGAAGTTTGCCAAGCCGCTGATGGAGTATCTGAAGATACACCTGCCTAGAGACAAAGAAGTATTTGCTATTTATACGTATGGAAGAGAAAGCTCGACATATACAAAGGAAGTAAAGATTCTTGTAGATGAAAGGCACGGTACATATCTTGGCGAATATGGATGCTATGGATTTGATACGTTTGGACCATTTAAGCTTGTAGGAGGTTTGCAGAAGGGGCATCCGACAGGAGAAGAAATAAGGGGTGCAGTGAACTTTTATGATTCTTTAGACTAAAAACGTTATCTATTTTGTTTCATTTGTACATTTTTTTTTTGTAATTTCAACAAAAAAATCAAAAGAGATTGAGTGAAAACTTAAATTCCGCATGTAATTGTAAATTCCATACTGAAGATTAAATTCAGCTTTTTTGAGGGTTTGACATATTTTGTCAGACCCTTTATTGTGGAATTTAGCCACTTTGGCGATATGTAAAATAAAAAAGAGTATGCGGTCGCTGACAACTGGAATTGGGTTCTGCAAGACTGAATTCCACCTGTCTGAGTGGTTTTATATGGTGGGTCTCGTTCGCAGATTTTCTTTATTTTACAGTTTCGTCTGGTGGCTTTTTTGATTCATGTTTTGGCGCCAGTCCGCCACCCTTGACAGGCGCTTAAAGAAACGCTAGTCAGCCTTGCCGACGATGAGGAACTCAAGAACAGCTTTTCTATCCACATCGTCGAAGTGACCAATTGTAGCGTTTCTTTAAGTACCTATCAAGGGCAATGCCTCGCTTTGGCGAGGTGGCTGGGTTATAGCCTCTGATTCCGAATCTAAGAACAGCTTCTGAGAGCTTTATACCTCGATCTTTCCTTTTAAAAGTGCCGGAGCAAGTATTATCTCATCGGCAGGGATTTCCCATAATCCAAAGTGCTTTAACAGCTTTCTGGGAAGCATCATCTTTGCAAGCTTAAAGGGAGTAAGGCCTCCGAGGCTTTCGCGGTTGGCGCTGTTTATGTGACTCATCATGAGGTTTACATCTTCCTGAGTGAGTCTGTCGAAGGTTGTTGTTGTCTGAGGGCAAATCTTGCGTATATATTCATGATTTTTCTCACAGTGAGGTTTCTGCCACGAAGCCATTGGATCACAGTAATAGATGCTGGTTCTTAATACGTTATCTATACCGCATTCAAGGGCCTCAGGATGTTTGAATTCTCCTCCACGGTCTGTGACTATCAGAGGCATGGTTCTGCAGAACAGCTCCGTACCAATGGCCTTGTTGATATCATCAAATGTGTTTTCTACACCAATGGCTTCCTTTGAATTGAGAAGATATGCCATCATGAAATCCGCAGCACAAAAATGGAGAGTGAGAAGCACTTTGTGGCTTCCTTCCGGTCCTACAACAGTGTCCATCTCTGTGATCTTTGTGTCAGGATACTCTTTGATGAATGCTTCATAGTCTTTGTATGTTCTGCCTTCAAAGATTCCAGTATCATCAATTTCAGACGCGTGTGCTTTGCGAGGCTTATATGTTACCTTTTTGGGGAGATCCAGGTTGCTTACCGATAGAGCGCCATTGTCAATGTAGTTGTAAATAGTCTTCTCACACTGAGATATTTCAGGGTGGTTCTGAAGAATCATGTATGGTGATTGTCCATTGAGGATCAACGGGCTGATAGTTGCATCAAGTGTTGCTAGATCCTCTTCGGTTATGTTTATACCTCGTCTGGACTCTACAAGAATAGTTTTATACTCACTCTGAGCACGTACTGCACGATAGAAATATTTATCCAGCCTACAGCCTCTCTTCTTGCTGCATCCATTACAGACAAAGGGGGCTTTATCAGTCAAAGGGCAGTGATAGTCATATGGAACATAATCCTCACAGTAACTATGGCATTTACTACAACGCTTGCATTCTCTGTTGCAGAAAGGGATTGTTGTGCATACATGTTTTTTGTGGCAGTCTCTGGCATTGGCACACCTAAAGGGCTTTTCGTTAAATGTGTTATGCATTTGAAACACCCTGTGCTTCTTAACTTCTTTGGCTATGGTTGTTGGATCTTTTCCAAGTTCAATCCCAATAGCTCTGAAAGAGACAGCTGCATCCAATCTCTTTTCAATAACAACTCTGTTATCCTGGTTCATATGTTTCTGGTTGGTCTGTACCTTATTAGACATGGTTCCTCTTTCTACTGCGAATGAGAACCTGAATAAGAATACATACATATGAATCAGAGTGTAAGACTTAATTCCGTATCATGTGGAATTTACTTTTTTATTTAAAGAAAAATCAAAAGATTACACAAGAACATTGACAAGTGACTTGTCAATATGATACCATTACATAGTGTTCGTGCATGTGACAATTGTGTGAGCTTGTGTTGTGTACACAGAGGTGCGTATTGCGTGAAAATAGTGAATTTGATAAAAGGGATATTCTAAACTCTTTCGCCAAAAGGATACCTAATATAAGAAAAGAATTACATATGTCACAAACCGAGCTGGGCAAAAAACTTGGAATTAGCAGACAGTCTATTTCTTCTATAGAACGAGGAACGGTACCACTCACGTGGGATACTTTTTTGGCGTTGCTTATGGTGATCATGGTTAGTGATGAAGCAATGTATAAGGAATTGACTGCCGACAAGGAACTTGAGGGAGCCATAGAAGAGCTAAAGAGGAGAGAATAAACATGGCACAGCAAATTATTGAATTGACATGTCCAGGATGTGGAGCCAGAGTGTCAACAGGAATGGCAACATGTGAATGGTGTCATAAGCCAGTAGTTATCACTACTTTTAATAGTGTGGTTGATATGCCGCTTCCAGAGGTAAACAAGTACGCTAACTCTTATAAGAAGGATTTGATGGAGAATCCCGAAGATAAGACACTGAATACTTCGATTGCAATGTGCTATTTGAAACTGAAGCTGTATGATAAAGCACTTCCTGCTTTCGAGAAGGCGATAGAGGATAATTTTGATAATTCTGAGTCCTATTTTTATGCGGCTGTTTGCCTTTTGAGAGGGAAGAAGGCTTTTTTGGCACAGCGTGCTGATATAGATAAAATTGAAGAATTTATTAATGCGGCTAATATGATTGAACCCAGGGGTATTTACCATTATTTTTGGGCGTACATCAAACAGGATTATTTTGAGAGAAAGTACCTAAACACATCCCCATCATATCAGGAGTGCCTTGCTAACGCGGAACAGATGGGGACTTCGGAATATGACAAGAAGATGCTATTTGATTTGCTTGGGGTTGCGAGACCGGCGGGTTTTTAATACTCTTTAGAGTATTTGAACATAAAAAAATTACATATTTCATTTCAAGGAGGATTTATCATGGATTACAGTAGGAATCAAAAGTATTTTTCAAAAATGAGCTGGAAACTTCCAATCGTGCTCATCGTAATTGGAGCCATCATCTTTTTGGTGGGAGTTAGCGGTTCGGCGGGTGCTGCATTATTTGGTATCCTCCTGATTGCAGCTGGAGTTGCATATATTGTTCTTAAGACAAAAGGAACCCCTACTGATCAGGAATATGATTCTGCAGTTCAGAAGCAGTTGGATGGTCTTAAGGCCAAGGCGTTGAGCAAGCTTGGTATTGATGAGGATGAGGTCAAAGAAATCGAGCCCATTGTTCTTGGCGGTTATGACTACGATCATTTCAACTTGTGCAAGCTTGGAAAGGATAATAAGTGGAGAACTAACAGATATGAGGCAATTTATTTGTTCTTTTCTCAGAATGAGGTTCATTGCTATTCATACGAGTTCTGTACCACTGAAGAGAAAAAGACAGAATCCACAGATGTTTACTTCTATCAGGATATCGTTTCGGCATCTACTGCTTCAGCTTCTGCAAAACTTACAGATGATAAGGGTGTTCAGAAGGATTACGAATATGAATCCTTTAAGCTTACGACTGCTGGCGGCACTGCATTGAATGTCTCTATGCGTGATGTAGATGAAGCACAGCGTTCTATCAATGCTATGCGTCAGCTTCTTAGAGCGAAGAAACAGCAGGGATAAGAAGTATGTTCGGGGGCAAATTATAGCATCAATGGCTATAGTTTGCCCTTTTTTATAAATTTCATTAGGATTGGAAGCGTTTAAATGACTGTTGAATCACTAAAGAATGGGGAGAAAATCGCCCTAGATGCTATAGAGATTATATCCATACCGCATATGTCTATTATAGACGATAATAAGCGTATGGATGAAATAGTAGATAGATATAAAATGGAAATGACTGAGCTGCTCAATGAGTTGTATCAGTTTTTTCGTGCGTCCGGTAAAAGTGATGGTCAATATAAGGATCTGTCATATGAGTTGCTATGGTTAACGGAACCGGTTTCCAATCAGCCATATAATGCAAATGTTAGGTTATTTGCTATTGTAAGAGCTATTGAAAATGATGATAATAGAGCGAAACAGTTGGTGAGTCATCAAATTGAGTTGATTCAATCAACTCTTACTTTGCAGAAGTATAGTTTTAAAAGGGTGGAATATAGTGAATTGTCTAGCAAAGTAGCTGCTGTAGATGATTCTTGTATAAATGCTATAGTAAAAGAAGAACGAGTAGAAAACCTCCAAAATCAGATACTTCCTTTTTGCTATTCTTATGATCGCCTTCCAGAAGATGCAGGAGATTTAAGTAAAGTTGCAAATGTCCTGATAGAGTATCCTAATGCCGCAGTTTCTGTACAACTTATTCCCACTTATTTTCAGTCCGGGGAAATGGCACAGATTGATACACTGACACAGACGCTGGAAACACTTAATAGAGGTGTTATGGAACACGGCGTTGGTCACGTTGGATTTGGACTGGCTGAAAAAAGTGCAGAGATATATAGATATTATTCTGAACGTAAGCAATCGCCTGTCTTTTCTTTCAATATTCTGATATATGGAAATTCGTCTGCTACTTCAAACATAGCTAGAAGAGTATTTAGTCAGGTATCTAGCGGAGAGAAAGAGAATGCAGACTTAAAGATTGTTGATATAGATAAATCTGAAATACGAAAAGATACGAATTTCTATCCGCTACCATGGGCGGCTAGTGAAATAATTCTTTCTAAAGAAAGAAATAATCAAATTTGGACGTCAAATAAGTTTTCAAATCAGTTATATAGACTTCCGTATTTGATTTCAGCAGAAGAGGCATCAAATTTCTTTAGGTTGCCTATTGGCGGCGAAAGAATTTCGGCAGGATTTGTTATCAATTCTGCCGGAAAGAGCAATAAAACATATTTCTCTAATGTTGTAAATGCTGGCGATATTACTGTAGGTAAATTGAAGACCTCATCAAAGGAAGATAGTATTGGTTTTTCTTTACAGGATCTTGCAAAGCATATGCTTGTAGTTGGAACTCCGGGATCAGGCAAGACTACTTTTTCTGTTGGGTTACTTGATAGATTGTGGAAGGAACATCATATACCTTTTTTGGTTATTGAGCCGGCAAAGAACGAGTATAGATCTTTAGTTCAAAGCATTCCAGATTTGCAGGTATTTACTCCGGGTAAGAATTTTATTTCTCCGTTTGTATTTAACCCGTTTGTTCCGCCTAAAAATGTAAAGCTGGAAACATATAAGTCTACGCTTAAAACTGCGTTTGCAGCTGGCGTTTCCATGACGACTCCTCTAGATAAGATTTTTGAGGAATCAATCAACAACTGCTATTCGGATTTTAGGTGGCTTGATACATATACTGTAGCCGATAAGGGAAAGATATTTAATATTGCTGACTTTATCAAATGCTTTCAGGAAACATTTGATGAGATAGGGTATACGGGAGATGCTAGAAATATTGGAAGAGCTGGCGTAGTTAGGCTAAAGAGCTTGGTAAATCTATTTGATAACTACTATTCGATTCCTATTGAAGATATTTTAACAAAGCCAACCATTATTGAACTTGCTGCAATTGAAAATAGTGACCAGAAAGCACTTATTATTTCATTGTTGCTTCTTTCGATTCTTGCATATGTAAATGCTAATTATGTAGGAGAAGGCGGATTAAAGAATGTCATCCTTCTCGAGGAGGCACATGTGCTCTTAGATGCAGATACTAATGCAGGAGAGGGAGCGGCTAATCCGAGCAAGATAGCCCAAGGGTTAGTTAAGAGAATGCTTGCGGAGATTAGATCATATGGCGTTAGCCTGGTAATTGCTGATCAATCGCCTAGGAAAGTCACAACCGATGTAGTTGCACTTACAGATATGAAAGTTGTTTTCAGGTTAGTTGAGGCTGAGGATAAACAGATTATTTCAGATAGCATGAATATGTCTGAGGTGCAGAGCCAGCGGCTGGCGCGACTAAAGCCTGGTGAAGCATTTTTCTTCTTTAACAAGCTAGAGGAACCAGAAGAGGTCGTAACTCCTGATTATCGTTTGGAGAACAAAATAAGTATTTCACTTGATGATGAAAGTATTAAGAGTCTTTCTAGATACTGGGACACAAGGAAGAAGAATTTGAGGCCTTTCCCTGAATGTGAACTAATACCATATTGTTCAGATAGTTGTGATTATGAGAGAAGGGTCCTTGCGCGTGAAATAGCGAGACGAATCTTTAAGAATAATTTTAAGCCGAACACCAAAGAGTCGGAACCTTTAAAAAAAGTATTTGGAAGCATAAGTAAATTGGTTCAAGCAGAGCTTAATGATGAGGAGTTTACTCCTGAACTATTGGCTTGTGTTAAATGCCATCTTTGGAGAAAAATCAGATATGAAACGAAGCTTCCTATCAAAGCAGTACAAATAACTAATTCACTGCAAAAATCTTAATTATTGGAGGGAAAATTAATGGCATTATTTGGCAAGAATCCTAATGAAGAGGCATATGTAGGTGGGAAAAAGCATTGGACCGATGTGATAAAGAACTCGGGTCCTGGTGAGCTTTTAATATGGAGACAACCAGAGGAGGATTTTAATACCAACTCTACGCTTGTCGTAATGCCCGGTGAAGAGGCTATCTTTATAAAGGGTGGAACTATTGAGCAAACGTTTGAAAATGGAACATATAAATTATCTACTGAAAATTATCCTTTTATCAGCAGATTGAGAAATGCCTTTTCTGGAGGGATTAGCACATTTAATTGTGTTGTTTACTTTGTTAGAAAAGCTGACAGTCACGAGATTAAATGGGGTACTGATTCTCCTATTCAAGTTAGAGATAAGGTATGGGGAATCAGAACAGATGCAAGGGTAAGAGGAGCTTATAAAGTTAGGATAGTTAATCCTGCAAAGTTTTTGGAGAAGCTTGTAGGTAATAATATACCATTCCAACTTCAAGAAGATTTGATACAGTATTTTGAAAGTGAATTTACCGGGAAAATAAAGGCTGCTACTTCGAAATTCCTAAACAGTCTTGAACAGGAACTTATAGGTATAGATGCATATCTAGATGAATTATCAGAAAAGATTGAGCCTAATCTTGATGAAGTCTTCCAAGAATATGGCCTCAAGTGTGTTAAGTTTTCTTTTGCAGCAATAGATATTGATTCTTCTAAATATGATGCTATTGACGAGGCCCAAGTTGCATCCGTAAGTAAGGTTAAGCTGGCACAGGGTGACAAAGGCGTCATGAATGTTTTAGGAGATGATTGGGGGAGACAACAGGCTGCTAACATTCTTGGAAGTCTCGCTAATAATCCTGGTGCAGGCGGTGTTGGTGCTATGGGTGCCGGTATGGGCATGGGATTTGCTGCAGGAGGAGTTTTTAACGGAATGGCACAACAGATGTTTGCCCCTATGAATGGAGGAGTACAGCAACAGCAGCAAACACCAGTACAGACTGCTCCGTCGGGTAGATTCAGTCAGCAATCAGATGTGGGAGGCGGTTCTGCTAGCGAGGATCCGACAGAATCTTTAGGAAAGCTTAAAAAGCTTCTTGATGCTGGGTTGATAGAGCAATCGGAATTTGATGCTAAGAAGGCGGAGATACTATCTAGGTTATAGGAGGTTATGTTATGAACAAGAAAAAGATTGTACTCGGAATATTGCTGGATTTGGTCTTCCTAGTAGTTTTTAATGTGTGTTTTTTTGTGATAGGAGGAACAGATCATAGTGTAGCTGCGTGGATGGCATACGGTTTTATCCACTTTGCATACATTATGGTTTTGTTGACGCCTGTATTAACAAGGAAGAGTTCTTCTGCTTATATATTTGGACTCACAATAGGTGGAATATCAACGACATATTTCATTATTGAGTTCATTGTAGGAATCATATTCATTGTGTTGAACCATGATTCTATAAAAGTAGATCTTGTCGTACAAATAATAATAGCAGGATTATATCTTGTTACGTTGCTTGCAAATATGATTGCAAATGAGACCACTGCTGATAACCTTGCAAGACATGAAGATGAGGTTGCATTTATTAAAAATACTTCATCTCGTGTAAAGGCTCTTATGGATAAATTTGATGATAAGAAAGCAAATAAAGTAATTGAACAGGTTTATGATCTGATCCACTCAAGCCCATCCAAATCATGTGTTGCGGCGCAATCGTATGAAAATGATGTTGTGAATAAGATTGGTGAATTGGAGAGTTATGTGTCGGCTAATGATAAAGATCAGGCAGTGAAGGTGGCCGGCGAAATTGTAGAGCTGATGGAAGAACGAAATAGAAAAGTTAGATCAGCGCGCTAAAATGAGATTTGAAAGCTGGAGGCGTTCTGTTCTCCAGCTTTTTTACAATAACCAATACCTAAGGAGAAGGTTTAATGGACGAAGATTACGATTCTGGAATGGATAGCGGATATGATGATTCGAGTTACGATGATTCCAGCTATGATGATACAAGCTATGATGACAGCTCGGATTATGATGATTCTGTGGACGAAATGCCGGAAGATATTCCAGAAGATATCCCCGAGGATGAACCAGAGGATGATGTGGAAGATATCCCTGATGAAATACCGGAAGATTCATATGATGAAGATACGTCCGAGGATGAGCTGGAAGATATTCCGGAGGATATACCTGAGGATGTGTCTGAAGATGAGCCGGTTGAGTCTGAACAGGATATGATGGATGATATTCCGGAAGATGTCGCTGAAGATATACCAGAAGACGATTCATATGAAGAATCAGATGGTATTTCAGAGGAAATCCCAGAGGATGTCCCGGAGGAGGAGTATTCAGAACCAGAGGCTGATGAGATACCTGAAGATACAGCATTAGAGGAAACGGCAGATTATCAGGATGATTCCATAGCAGAGGATCAGACAAACTATCAGGATGATACTGCGTCCGAGGATCAGACAGATTATCAGGATGATAGTGCGTCCGAAGATCAGACGGATTATCAGGATGATTCTGTAGCAGAGGATCAGACAGATTATCAGGAAGATACAGCATCAGAAGAAACCACAGATTATCAGGATGATACTGCGTCCGAGGATCAGACAGATTATCAGGATGATAGTGCGTCCGAAGACCAGAGCGACTATCAGGATGATACTGTGTCCGAAGATCAGACGGATTATCAGGAAGATACAGCATCAGAAGAAACCGCAGATTATCANGATGATTCTGTAGCTGAAGACCAGAGCGCCTATCAGGATGATACTGCGTCCGAAGATCAGACGGATTATCAGGAAGATGCAGCATCAGAAGAAACCACAGATTATCAGGATGATACTGTGTCCGAAGATCAGACGGATTATCAGGAAGATACAGCATCAGAAGAAACCGCAGACTATCAGGATGATAGTGCGTCCGAAGACCAGAGCGCCTATCAGGATGATACTGCGTCCGAAGATCAGACAGATTATCAGGAAGATACAACATCAGAAGAAACCACAGATTATCAGGATGATTCTGTAGCTGAAGACCAGAGCGCCTATCAGGATGACACTGCGTCCGAAGATCAGACGGATTATCAGGAAGATGCAGCATCAGAAGAAACCGCAGATTATCAGGATGATTCCGTATCTGAGGATCAGACAGATTATCAGAATGATAGTGCGCCCGAAGACCAGAGCGACTATCAGGATGATGCTGCGTCCGGAGATCAGACGGATTATCAGGAAGATACAACATCAGAAGAAACCGCAGACTATCAGGATGATAGTGCGTCCGAAGAACAGACAGATTATCAGGATGATAGTGCGTCCGAAGACCAGAGCGACTATCAGGATGATACTGTGTCCGAAGACCAGACGGATTACCAGGAAGATACAGTATCAGAAGAAACCACAGATTACCAAGATGATTCCGTAGC
>JGI24710J26742_10001797_pt1 | contig 19441 bp, 20 predicted proteins | sample BioPla2DNA2_FD_26742 | JGI IMG/M metagenome (IMG submission 26742) | reverse complement strand
TTACAAAGGTACCAACCAGAGAACTCGTCACATAATAGCCGAATTCTGTGGCGGGTTTCAGAATGCTTAAGGCCTGGGCGATCCATTGCGATGCACCCGTACTGTTCATGGCATTCACCATGGCAAACAGCGCCGTGATGAAAAACATAATCGGCCAATTGATCGTTGCCACAACATCATCAAAGTTCTTGAACAGTCGCAATTGCGGGACGGCAAACACACAAACCGCTGCCAGGGCAACCCAGCCGGTGGATATGCCGTGCCGTGATTCTGTAATCCAAAGAATCAGAACCACCAGCATAATGAGCAAAACGGATTTTTCGGTTTTGGTAACCGGACCCAGTTCCTCATACTTTGTCCGCAGCGTATCCTGATGGGCAATAATATCCTTGGCCGGACGGAAAACCGCAACCAATAGAATAACCGTCAGAAAACCGAACAGCCAAACAATCGGGGCCGCGTGCAAAAACCATTCCATCCACGGAATATCCACACCCGAAAGAGCCATGGTCACCAGGTTCAGACTGAAACCCGTGCGGATCCAGGTGCCGGCGTTTCCCGCTAAAATAATCAGGAAAAAGGTCGGCAGAGCAAGGGCTGCCACGCCTTTTTTCACTTCACTGCGTGCGGGTAGATTCCATGCTTCCGCCACATATACCATCAAAGGGATCATGATCGCAATGAGTGCCGTCGGCGACGGAATCAGGATAATCATCAAAAGGACAACAATCACACTGGCAAACATAAAGCGTGGTACCGTATTGGCTTTCAATTTATACATGAGGGTATAGGCCATTCGCTTGGCAATACCGCTGCGGACCATAACCGCCGCAATGACAAACGAAGCCATCTGAAACCAGCCCGCACTGATGGTAAACCAGGTGAAAACAGCCGGCGGCGGGAAGCGGAGCAACAGCTGCAGTACAATGTAAATGAGCCCGGTATACCCGGAATCAATCGGGCGGGCAATCAGCCAGATGATGAGCCAGGCGGTTAAGGCAAGCGTGACTTTGGCCATGGGTTCCAGATCAAGGGGCAGCAGATAGATCAAAAAAGCTGCTGCAATCCCGGCCAGCCCGCCAAACAGTTTAGTTTTGGAAACGGGTTGTTTTGAAACCTCTTGCATTTTGTATCCTCCTTTCTAATGGTGCTTTACAGGGTAATTTCTTTGAACAGGACCGACGCATCGTCCAGTTCTTCCAGATGCATAATCAGATCGATCGCCTTACGGGTTTTTGGCTGCGTAATAATCCGCAGTGCATTATGTTCAAACTTCCGGATCAGATCCGTATCCGACAAACGGTGTCCTTCTATATTGGTTCCTTTGGAATACAGAGTCTCGCTGCAGAATATCTCCCCGTTTACCACCATCTCCACCCNGGCATACCAGCTGGCAGGATCCTTCTTCTTTTCTTCGCCGGCGCGCGGGTCTCCGTGAATCCGGATCCGCTTCATATACGCCTGATACTCTTCATTGTTGATATGGTTCATGTCCTGCCAGTCCACCCCGGGTTTCACGCCGAACACCATTTGGGTCGCCGCATACGGGAACGAATACTGGGTATCGATCTGCGTAGTCACATTGTACTGATCGGGATGCGCATAGAAAGGCAGGCTGAATGCATCGATCGAGGTAATCTCCTGCGGTTTGAAATGATGCGTATCCAACAGCTCCTGTACACAGTCCAGAGCGCTTTGCAAAAAGCGGCAAGACGGATACAGCTTGTACTGACAATCCGGAAACTCCCAGTGTTCGCCCAAACGGTCCACAATCCGTTCCGGTTCCCACATGCCGGCTCCGTAAAACTTGTGAAAGCCGTACCGGTTATCCAGCATCGTGACGCTGCCGGTGTAACCTTCCTGTGCCAGCAGCACCGCCATCACCGAAGCATTGCAGTTCCAGCCGGCCGGTGCGTATTTGATGATGGACTTCGGGATCGTATCCTCCCAGTCGCGTCCGGTCGGAACCGAACATAAGTAACCGGCAATACCCAGTGCGTTGCCCAGGGCGTCTCTATCCAGCCGCATCAGCTTGCCCAGGCCCAAACTGCCGCCTAGCATATGTTCATTGCTGTTGCCGAAAACATCCGGCGAAGTACCGCCCTTTCCGATCTTGGATAAAAGCACATTCATCGAATTGTTGATTCGTCGTGCCGCTTCCTGGCCCACTGCCAGAGCGGCAATCAGTTCCTTGCCGGAAGGACGGAGTGTCTCTGTCACACTCAGTACAGGCGGAAGAACAAACGGCGACAAATGGGGGACGGTGTCAAAATCCAACGAGTACATCAGCTCCCCGTTGACCATAGCAGCTTGGGTTAACGATGTTTTCAGTGTCGTGCCGATCACGGAAGCTTCCGGTGCACCGCCCAGACGGTTGACGACACTTAGTGCCATTTTTCCTTTCTCCGTTCCCAAACCCGCAAAAACCGAACCGATTGAATCCAACAAACCCCGCTTTACCTCGTGCAGGATCGGTGCCGGTAAATCATCATAATTGGTATCGTTTGCAAAATTCAGTAACGAATCCGTTACATTTACCATGGGTTCACCTCCAAATACTTAATATAGATTCATTATAAAATGATAAAAATTAGAAGTGAAATGCTTAAATCGCATAAGAGTCATACAAACAGGCACAAAAAAAGAATCCGTCGATACGGATTCCGGGAAGATCTGTGTTTGTGTCCGTTACTGAAGCAAACGCAGAAANAGTTTGAGTGCGAGGTTATCGTTGTCCTTTCGCCAGGCAATAACACGGTTCACGGCCGGCTCTTCAATCGTAAGCGGTACGAACGCCAGCTTGTTCGGATACAGCGACTGAAAATGACCCGGTACAATCGAAATCCCCATACCGCATTCCACCATGCTCATCAGCCCCTGAATGGAAGAAGCGTGCCCGACTATGCGCGGGGTGATGGAACATTCTTCAAACAAGCGCATCAGTATCGTATTGATCGGCAAATAGGCTTCCGATTCCAAAAAGACAAAATTCTCCCTGTGTACATCCGACAGCCGCAGTGAGCTTTTTTCGGCCATGGGATGATCTGATGGCAGCACCAGAGTTTGTTCGAGCGTCTGTTCCGTAATCCACTGCAACAAAGCAGGATCAAAATTACCGGTCGATATCGTAAAAATGATTCCGACCTGATAACCCAGAAGCGCCGGCAGAATATCGTAATTGGAATACTCCCGGATATGCAGCTGCAGCTTGGGATACGTGCGGATAAATTCACTGACCAGTTTTGTCAGCCGGTCATTGTGCAGCTCTTTTAAGACGCCGATGTGAAGCGTCCCGATGATGCCCTTTTTCTCGTTTTGCAAAGTCTCTTTTCCGGCGTAGAAAGTTTCCACCATCTGCTGCGCATAGGGAAGAAAAGCCATCCCCGACGGCGTCAGACTCACGCTTCTTTTGTCGCGAAAAAACAGGCGCGTGTCCAATTCCTCTTCCATCCGCGTGATATGCCGGCTGAAGACGGGTTGTGTGATAAACATATGCTCCGCGGCCTTAGTGAAATTCAGATAGCGGGCCAGCGTCAGAAAACACTCCAGTTCAAAAATATTCATGATTAACTCCTGTCCGCATTCGAAGGGGTCGTCCTGCGTCTTTGTTACAAACATTATAGCAGAATAACAGGCAAACGTTTCGTTCCGAAACAAACCGCAACCCCGGCCCGCTGCATGTACAGCGGCAACAAAAAACGCCCGCCGGTTGGCGGGGCATGGCTCTCTGTTTTCTTATTATGTAACCGTACACCCAATGTCGAATCGGCGCTCCGTCGCGGAACCGGGGCAGTTGGCTCGAGACAGGCACCCTCGCGGCACACGAAAGGGACCACTTATCGCTGCTTCCTCCCGGACCTGACGAGGTTCATGGGTTTTCGTTGCGCAAGACCCGTCTGTCAACACTACTTACCGCAGTCAGACCGACCGATTGCAAACCCTCTATTGGGCATCCACCCTGCTATAGCGGATTGCAGGTTACAAGGCACCGCTAACTCCCCGTGTAGTACGGTATGGCGGAGAGCGAGGGATTTGAACCCTCGTAACGCTATGAACGTTAACACGATTTCCAATCGTGCGCCTTCAGCCACTCAGCCAGCTCTCCATGACCAGACTCGAACTATTATAAAGGAAAACGGGTAGACTTGTCAAATACCGAGGCAGCTTCGATTTTCGGTTTGGATTATTCAAATGGATAAAAACAGATCTTTTTTCTCTTCGTGTCCCAATGCGGCTTTCTGATTTGTTATATATATAAGAGCGCAAATAGTGGGGTTCCTGCCATAAAGCGAATAGTGGGTTCAAACTGTGGGTCATTGCGACGGAGGAGGGAAGCGGTGAAAGGGTAGGGGGACTTGTTACGGTGCATCCTGTATGTTGGCCTGTGCTATACTCATATTGGAGACAAAAGTGAGTTATGCAAGAAACAGGAGCGCAGGGATGAACGATTGGCAAGTACAGAATATGGCAAAAATCATTCAAAAATATAATGCCCGATTGTATCATGAGGCCTTGTCGATTTTACAGGATGCACAATTGGCGGAAGATGCCGTGCAGGAGGCTTGTTTTAATGCGCTTACGTTTCCGGATATAATATTTGCTGCAGAATGTCCCAAAACGTGCCGCTATAACGGCTTTTCCGGTCTTTGCACAAGACGTTGCGGGAGAAGAGCCGGATTTGTGGCTGTGGGATGGTTTTGTGACTGTAGTCGGTGAGCCGATCTATGTGGAGTCAAAAGAAAACCGGATTCCGGAAGATGCGGTATTGGTTTATGCGCACACGGACGGGACCCAGGTATCGGTTCCTGCAACAAAAAGCGAAGCCACGGGCAATTGTTTTTTTTCCATTATTGTAGACAAAGCCGGAATCTGGCGTGCCGTATCTTATAATGGGAAAGCGATAGATATGGATTCCCTGCAGTTTAAGGCTTATGCTTCAGGGGATGATTATATCAAAGAAGAAGAGGAAAAATTTCAGAAAGCCAGTGATGCGGTCAAACGGATTGAAGGCGCAAACCGGTATGAGACGGCTTTGGCTTTATCCGAACAATGGGATGTGTCGGATTATGCCGTTTTGGCCAGCGGGGAAGACTTCCCCGATGCCATGTTTGACGGGCCTTTGGCAACGCAGGTGGATGCGCCGATGCTTTTGACAAAAAAAGCGGCTCTCTATCCCGGTATTTTACCCCGCCTGGAAGCCTTGGGGGTAAAAACCGTGTATCTACTGGGCGGAGAAGAGGCCGTGTCGCCCGCGGTGATGGATACGCTGCAGGAAGCGGGCTACCGTGTGGTTCGTGTGGGCGGAAAGAATCGGATGGAAACGGCCGAGCGCAGCAGTGAATTGGCCGCCGAGTTGCGTGGCGACGAAGCAGTAAACGACAAGATACGGTTTGAAGTCAACCGGAACGCCTATGCCGATGCTTTGGCCGGCGGCGCCTTTGTGGCGATGCACCGGGAGAAATTCGGTTCGAGTTATTTTGTGCCTTATGTGGGAAAAGACGGAAGCATTGTGTTTGGCGGAACAGAAGTTGTGCCTTCGATCCCGAATGAGATCCGCCTGGCGGGGAATAACCGCTATGCAACCGCGGTGGAGATTGCCAAGGCGTACAAAACCATGCTGGACAAGGAGATAAAACGCGTTGTGTTGGTAAACGGAGAGAATTTCCCGGACGGTTTGGCCGCAACGCCTTTTGCGTTCCGTAAAGATGCCGTGGTTCTGCTGACGAAACAAAACGAGTTGCCGATGGCGGTCGATGCGTATCTCAGAGAGCATGCGATCCAGGAAGTCTGGCTGATCGGTGGTCCGGAAGCGATTACCGAAGACCAACAGAATTATCTTGCGTGGGTTTTAAAAGACAACATGGATTGATACGGGTTTGGAGAAGGCGTACAAAAAAGATCGCTGAATAGACAGCATTCATGTTTTTATTAATAAGAATATAGAAACGACGTTTTCCCTATTATTTCTGTATGGGAAGGGGTAGATTCAGCGAGGATTTTGAATAGCGTCATGGATGAGCGGATCAAAAAACAGCTTGAAATAGAAAAGATTGAAAATGCTATATCGATGAAATCCAGGGTAATTCCGGATAACGAATTAGAGCCGCAAGGTACAGGCGGAGTGAACAAATGGATCCACCGCTCGACTGCAGAAGGACGTGCAGATGCGATGATAAACTGGAGATGGAGACAGGGATTCCGTATTGCTGGGGAGGAAGAAATGGAAGAGATCTCTGTGTCGCGTGAGAAAAAACGTTTACTTATTGGCAGGAATATGGTTAACAGCTTTGCTTTGTTATCTTTACAAAGAAGGGGATTCGGACTTTGGTTCGATGAAAAACGAATGGCTCTAAAGGAGGGTCTCATATGAAACGTTTAGCGGTTATTCTTTCGGCATGTTTTTTCTTGATGAGTTTGAGTGCTTGTTCGTAGACGGAGCCGGCAACGGAAGCGGTTTTAGAAACCGGTACCGATGCGCCGGCCGAAACGGAAACTACTTTACTAAAAGAGGAACAGATTGATTTTCAGGCATTGCAGACGCGTTTGCAGACATTGGAGGAAGAGGTGCAACGTTTGCGTGAATACCCGGCGGTGCAGGGGAAACCGGTACTGTCCGGCGAAGGTGCGAGGGCGGAGCTGGCGGTGTGGCTGATTTCTCACACACAGGACATAGAAACGCAAGATGTTTTGCTGGTGGACTATGATACACAAAAACAATAGTGGGTAGTGGATCCCGTAGAGCTGGGGCCGAGTACAGGCAACTCTCCCGGACCGAGGGTAAGCAATGAAAAAGAAGAGGCTCTTTATCTTTCTCCCGTAGANGGTTGCCAATATCATATGCGAGGTCCGGAAGTGACAGACACCGGCTTTTACCCGCCTTATGCAGATGCACAGGACGCCAAGGAGAATCAAGCAGACTGGGAGGGAGCCCGGGCGGTACTGTATTTAAAAGACGGGGAGATTCTCGCCATTGTACGAATGTATCAGGTGTAGTGGACAAGTTTTGAAAGCGGATCGCTCTTTGTCGGGCGATCCGCTTTTCTGTGCTTAAAAGTGCGATTTGCCTATGGTATAATTGGTTTTATGGAGGGTTTTATGCAGACTTTGTATCGTGCGTTTCGGCCGGATACCTTTGACAAGGTGGTCGGACAGGACAATATCGTTCACATACTGAAAAATCAGGTGCAGACCGACACCGTACGGCACGCGTATCTGTTTCACGGCACGCGGGGCACCGGTAAGACGTCGTGTGCCAAAATACTGGCCCGCGCGGTGAACTGCCTGCAGCCGAAGGACGGGAATCCCTGCAACGAATGCGAAAACTGCCGCGCCATTTTGGAAGAGTCGACGATGGATGTCACGGAAATGGACGCGGCGTCCAATCGCCGGATCGACGATATTCGCGACTTGCGGGAGAAGGTCAAGTATCTGCCCGGGCAGCTGAAAAAGAAGGTCGTGATTATTGACGAAGCGCATATGATTACGAATGAAGGGTTTAATGCGCTGTTAAAGACGCTGGAGGAACCGCCGGCGCATTTGCTGTTTATTCTGGCCACAACCGAGATGGAAAAGATCCCGCAGACGATTGTGTCGCGCTGCCAGATTTTTACGTTCCGGCGGATCGCGGCCGAGGATATTCAGAAGAATCTGCGCTATGTACTGGAACAGGTGAACCGGGGGGCCGAACCCGAGGCGCTGGAGACGATTGCCTATGCGGCCGACGGCGCCATGCGCGATGCGCTTTCTTCTTTGGAGCAGGTGCTTTCTGTGGCGGAGGGGGACATTACGCTGCGTGATGTGCAGACGGTGACCGGGCGGGTCAGCGCGGCACAGCTGTTTGCGCTTTCGGATGCGGTGTTTGCCAAAAATGCCAAACAGGCGCTTTTGACGGTGCAGGCGGTGCGCGCGGCGGGAAAAGAGTCGGAGTCGATCTTAGCAGATTTAACCGAGCATTTCCGCAAGCTGATTCTGACAAAGGTCACCAAAGACCGTCGGCTTTTTTCCGGTTCCGACGAGCAGTTTTCCTTGTATACGGACAAAAGTGCAGCACCGGACGAGGAGCTTCTTTTGGCGGCCCTTTCGCATTTGCTGGACACGCAAAACAAACTGCGTTTTACCGACGATGCGCATACTCTGCTGATTACGGCGGTGCTCAGTCTGTGTGCTTTGGCGAAGAAAAAAACACTGGAACAACGAATCCACGAGCTGGAAGAGTATGTATTTGTCCGCGGCAAACCTGCCGCTGCCATAGGGACAGGCCCCGTCCCGGCCAAAGACCCCGATCCCACCGATGCCGTAGGGACAGACCCTGTCCCGGCCAAAGACCCCGACCCAACCGATGCCGTAGGGACAGGCCCTGTCCCGGCCGAAGACCCCGACCCAACCGCTGCCGTAGGGACAGGCCCTGTCCCGGCCGAAGACCCCGAACCCACCCCGGCTCCGGCTTCCGACGCCGGTGGGGATTCCATAACGGCCCGGGACTGGGAAAAAATCCTGGAAAATATCAAACGCCGCAGCGTACCGACTTATGCGTACCTGCACGAAGGAAAATGGCACAGTTTTGCCAACGACCGGCTCACGATTGTGTTTCCGGATAATTACGAGATCCACAGAAACGCGGTCAACAAAAAAGACTCCCGAGCGCTGATCGAAGAAGAAACCAAACGTCTGTACGGCGCTCCGGTAGACATACAGTTTTTGCTGGACAAAGAACGAGAAGACAAAAAACCCGTAGCCGATGTGCAGGATATTATCGACTATTTCGGCGCGGACCATGTAGAACTGCAATAGGAGGAGAAACGATGCGACGCGGATACCCCGGAATGGGCGGACAAAACATGAATCAAATGATGAAGCAAATGCAGAAAATGCAAAAACAGATGGAAGAAACCCAGGCCAAACTGGAAGCCGAGGAGATTACGGCACAGGCCGGCGGCGGTGTGGTGGAAGCTACGGTCAACGGCAAACGGGAACTGGTGCATCTTGTGATCGACCCGGATGCGGTTGACCCGGACGATGTGGACATGCTGCAGGACCTGATTATCGCGGCGGTCAATGAGGCCATGCGCGAAGCGGAGCAAAAGGCGGAGCGCGAAATGAAAAAGGTTACGGGCGGCCTGAATATCCCGGGTTTATAAAGCATGGACATCTATCCGGCGTCGGTTGAGCGGCTGATCGAGGCGCTGACGCATTTGCCGACAATCGGGCGCAAAAGTGCCCAGCGGCTTGCCATGAGCATTGTGGACAAGCCGGAAGAGGAAGTAAAAAGACTGGCGGAGGCGCTCCTGGAGGTAAAGGAGCGCGTGATGCACTGCGAAATCTGCCACAATCTGGCCGACGGCCCGATTTGTTCGGTCTGTGAAGACGAAACGCGGGACCATTCGGTGATTTGCGTGGTGGAAGATGTACAGGGACTGATTGCGATTGAAAAAACCAAGTCGTATCACGGCCTGTATCATGTACTGGGGGGGCTTTTAAACCCGATGCAGGGGATCGGCCCGCAGGAGCTGGACCTGAACCGCCTGGTGGACCGGATCGGGCAGGACGATGTGAAAGAGCTGGTCTTTGCCATCAGCCCGACGGTGGAAGGAGAGATGACGGCCCATTTTATCCGCGATGTAGTGAAGGATACGGGGATCCGGCTCAGCCGGATTGCTTCGGGGATACCGATCGGGGCGTCACTGGAGTATTTTGACGATATGACGCTGATTAAGGCATTGGAAGAAAGAAGGAGTATGGACGCGTGAAGTGGTTTGCTGTACAGGAAGAAAAAATCGCCATTGCCGGGCGTCCGGTCCGGGTGTTGCGCCCGGAAACAAAAACGGACAAGGCGATGGTGTTTTATCACGGCTGGTCCAGCAGTGCCGCGCTGAATGTGTTCCGGGGCAAGATCCTGGCGGCACACGGCTATGTGGTGCTGGTGCCGGAAGCGGTGCACCACGGCGAACGCGGTACATTGGACTACGAGGACGGGACGGTCGTAGCGGCGCATATGTTTTCTGTGATCGACCGCAGTGCCCGGGAGTTTTCGGATCTGAAGGACTGGTTAAAAAAAGAAGGCTGCAGCCGGATTTTAGTGACGGGACATTCCATGGGGGGCTTTACGGCGGCGCGTGTGTTTGCTGCGTATACGGATCTGACCGCCTGTGTGAATCTGAACGGGTGCTTTGCGTTTCATGACGCGGCGGAAGGCCTGTTTGCCAAGGCCGGTCCCGAACAGGAAAAAGCGCTGCGCGATGCCTTTGTGCCCTACGAAACCGATCCGCAGGAGCAAACAGAACATCTTGTCAACCGCCCGATCCTTTTGATCAACGGGGCGGCGGATGCGGTCATCGACCCGGACTGGCAGAAGGCTTTTTATGAAAACCTGCGGGAAAAATACGAGGATCCCGACAGAATCCGGCGCATACGGATGGAAAATCAGGGGCATTTTGTGACGACCAATATGCTGGAAGAGCTTTTAGCCTTTGCCCGTACCTATATGGAGGATCCGGCATGAAGATGCGCGCAGGCGTCCTGATCCTTTTGATTATCGCCTCTGTCCTGATGCAGCAGTATCTGGGTTTTGACCTTTTGGATACGCTGCTGGTTCTGGGAGCGGTGTATATTATCTTTTTCTGGGTGTTTAACTTTCTTTTGCAGCGTGCGTTTGAAACAAAAATGCACCCGGATACCTATGTAAAAATGAACCGGTTAAAAGCGGCCTATGCCGGGCGCGGCACCAAAGGCCAGGCAGCCGGCAAACTGAACGCGGCGGTGGGCCTTTTGGATCAGGGAAAGGGCGAAGCCGCTGAAGAAGAAGTCGCGGACATCACCGCGCGGATCGAGTATCTGTCGCCGTCGATCCAGCATTTGTACAAAATAGTTGCCGGAACGGCCGCCCTGTACCGGCAGGATGTGCGCGCAGCGGAAAAAGCGCTGGCGCGTTCCACGCTGGATTCGCAGATCCAGGCGCCGCAAAAAAGGGAAGTGGCCTTTGCGCGGGCGCTTTTGTATCTGACAATGAGGGACAAGGTGCGGGCGGAAGAGCAGGTGGCCCGGCTGAATGAACCCAAAAACAACCGGGATCAGCTGAAGCGTCTGTATGTACTGGGTTGGCTGCTGCATCTGAAAGGCGAACGCGAAAAAGCCGCCAAAGCGATGGATCCGATTCTGGAAAACGGACAGCATCTGTGGTTTTCGAAGGAAGCCGTCCTGCTGAAACAAGCGGCTGAAGAAGGCAGGGAATACGAACCCTGGACCACAATACAGGAATAAGACCGTACCGGTTATTCTTTTCCCGGATAAAGCAACAAAAAACGAACCTCTAAGCACAGAGGTTCGTTTGTTTTTTCTTTAGCCGACGGCGTTCAGTTTTTTCAGCATGGTGTCCAGATCCAGCGCGTGTACCATGGCGGCTTCTTCCAAAGACTCCATTTGCGCCCCGGGGCAGCCAACGCAGCCCAAACCCATTTCCAGCAGTACTTCTACCGTGTCGGGATTGGAGCGGATCACTTCTCCCACCAGCATGTTTTTAGTATATTCCAACGAAATCCCTCCTTTGCATTCGCGTTGTTACTATAGTACCCGATTTTCATGTGTTTTACCATACTTTTCGGTGCTTTTTATCACAACAGTTTCGATGCAATAAGCGATAACGGAAAGCTCACGAAAGCCAATGATAAATGAGAGCGGTTTATCAATTGACAAGGATACGACAATTTGTTAGACTACTTTTACGCAGACATATAGTATTGAATTAATAAAGGAGGATGAGAGTTATGACGATGGACATTTTAATGGCGGTCGTATTTATACTGCTTGCCATGTCGCTGGGGGACATTGTATCTACCAAAACGAAAGCATTTGTACCTTCCGTATTTGTTACCGCAGCGTTGTTTGTCATCGGGTACTGGACGTTCTGGCCGAACGATATTGTAAGTATTGCTTCGTGGGCACAGCCCGCAGCCGGACTGGCCATGTACATGCTGATTACCCACATGGGTTCTTTGATGAACCTGCGCGAACTGGCGGCACAATGGAAGACGGTGCTGATTGCCCTGGCCGGACTGGCCGGAATTATGGCGATTCTTCTGACAGTGGGTCGCCTGGTACTGGGTTACGAAACGGTTGTGGCGGGCGCGCCGCCGTTGACCGGTGGCGTGGTTGCCGCACTGGTTATGCAGGCAGCGGCAGAAGCCAAAGGGATGACCGAACTGGCTGTCCTGGCGATTTTAGTCTTTGTGGCACAAGGTTTTGTCGGCTATCCGATTACCGCCGTATTGTTGAAAAAAGAAGGCCAGCGTTTGCTGGCGGAATACCGCTCCGGCAAGGCACAGGTTCCCGTCGGTGATGCAGCGGCTGCTGCGGCGGTAGTGGAAAAGAAACCGCTTATTCCCCCGGTACCGGAAAAGTACAACACAACGTATCTGATTCTTCTGAAGCTGGCGGTTGTGTCGGTATTAGCGGACCGTTTTGCCAAATTGGTAAACGCGGGCCTGGCTTCCATCGGCACCGATGTTACTTTGCATCCGCTGGTTGTCTGTCTTGTGTTCGGGGTTATTTTCACCCAGATCGGATTTTTGGATCGCAATGCGTTAAACAAAGCCAACTCGTTTGGCTGGTTGATGACGGTTCTGATGGCGTTTGTTTTTGACGGTCTGCGTCAGGCAAGTCCTGCCATGCTTTTGCAGGTGGCCGGTTCTTTGGTGGGCGTTATCGGTATTGGCGTTTTGGCCTTTTGATCTTTGCGTTTATTGCCGCCAAGATCCTGAAAGAGTCCGTTCCGATGGCCCTGTGTATTGCGCTGAATGCGCTGTACGGGTTCCCGCCCAACTTTATCCTGACAAACGATGCGGTTAAAGCGCTGACGGACGACCCGGTCGAGGCCGAGCATCTCACCGGTATCATGATGCCGAAAATGCTGGTAGGCGGATTTACGACCGTTACCATCGCATCGGTTATCATCGGCGGCATTTTTGCCACCCTTTTATAATCGATACAAATAAAGAAAGGAGCGTGCCATGTCCGTAAAGGCATTGGCTGCAAAATACAAAGACGAAATGATAGCCCTCCGTCGCTGGTTCCATCAGCATCCGGAGTTGAGTCTGAAAGAATACAATACATCCAAACGCATCAAAGAAGAACTGGATAAACTGGATATTCCGTATGAAACCATCGGAGAAACCGGCGTGCTGGGTACGATCAAAGGCGGAAAAGAAGGAAAAACCATTCTGCTCCGTTCCGACATGGACGCGCTGGAAGTGACCGAAAAAAACGACTTTGAATTCAAATCCGTCAACGACGGCGTGATGCACGCCTGCGGGCACGATGCCCATACCGCCATCCTGATCGGTGCGGCCAAGATCCTGAAGGAGCTGCAGGAGGAGATTCCCGGCACGGTGAAGCTCTGCTTCCAGCCCGCGGAAGAACTTGCGCAGGGTGCAAAGATGATGATTGAAGAAGGACATGTACTCGACGGCGTCGACGGCGCATTCGGCGGCCACGTCTGGGCCGATGTACCCGTCGGTCAGGTCGATGTAACCGAAGGTCCGCGCATGGCTTCGGCGGATATGTTTGTCATTCGCATCACCGGAAAATCCGGCCACGGTTCCATGCCGGACCAGGCACTGGACACGGTGGTTTGCGGTTCCGATATCGTCATGGCGCTACAGACGATCGCATCGCGCGAGATCAGCCCCCTGGAGCCCATTGCCATTACCGTGGGAACCTTTAACGCCGGCACGCGCTTTAATATCATTGCCGGTGAAGCGGAGCTGACAGGTACCACACGTTGCTTTAACCCCGACATCTGGGCAGTGATTGACAAAGAGATCGAAAGAGTCGCGGTTAAGATCGGCGAGGCGCACCGCTGCAAGGTGGAAGTTGAGTATCACAAAATGACACCGCCCACGATCAACGACAACGAACTGGCCAAACTGGCCCGTGAGAGCGTCGTCAAGGTCATGGGAGAAGAAGGGGTCACCCGGATTGAAAAAACCACCGGAGGCGAAGACTTTGCCTTCTTTGCCAATGCGGTACCTTCCGTTTTCGCCTTTATCGGCTGTGCGAATCCGGACAAATTTGAGGTTATGCCGCATCATCACGAATGCTTCCAGATTGATGAGGACTGCATGGAATACGGCGCCGCCGTCTACGCGCAGTACGCACTGGACTTTCTGAATCAATAAAAAACGGGTGTTNCCGCCAAGCGGAAACACCCGGATTTTTGTCTGCGTTATACCGGCAGGATCGCTTCCACGATCCCCATGACAAGGGCGCCGATCAAAGCTCCGATAATGGAGATTTCCAGGCCGGAAACCAGCATGCCCGTCACATAAAGAACTACCGCGGTCATAATGAAACCGCCGACTCCTTTGCCGAAGGGCGATGCGCTCAGGCCGGTGAAAGTGACCAGAAGGTATTCCAGTACGCCGATTACAATCGCAGCAATAATCAGGCTGAAGATGCCGCCTGTGTTGCGGAAACCGGGCGTAAAGAACGCGGTAATGGCTACAACCAGGGCCCCTACGAGAATGCGGATAATCAAACCGCCGATATTGAATTCATTGTTTGTGTTTTTGCTCATCTGTGAGCTCCTTTCCCACGAAATGTCTATGCTATTTTTATCCCGTTTGTTTGGATTCTAAACAGAATTGCATCAATTTAACAAAAATTTTACGATTTAATGCTCTGTTTGTTTCGGAATAGCGCGCACGATAACACCGCTGCGGAAGGCGGATTCGATATAGTCAATATGAAACGATGGATAGTCGGCGGCGATCTCTTCGTCTACAACAAACCGGATGCCTTCGTGTTCGACGGATGCGTCGTGGTCTTTTTTGGTATCAAGTACCAGATCCCAGCGGGGACCCGCTCAGGAATAGCCGCTGATCATAATGCGGGGATTGGGATAATTGGGATTGTTGGCAATGCGCTCTTCGAGATTGCTTTTGGCTTCATCGGTCAGGTATATGCTTATCATCATGTCCTCCTATACAGTTATAAAATAGTTTTTGCTGTGCACATAGTATACCCAAACCCACAGATTGCAAACAATGCCGTATTTGTGTATAATAGCGGAAGAACTCATATAAGAAGAGTCCGAAAAGGCGTTAGGCCTTTTCTTTTTTACATTACACAAAAAAGCAAGGAGTGCACGAAGATGACGGACGAGAAAGTATTCTTTCTCACACAGGAAGGCATGCAGGAACTGGAAGCCGAACTGGAGGAACTGAAAACCAAAAAGCGCAAGGAGATTGCAGAAAAAATCAAAACGGCGCGCGAATTCGGCGACCTGTCGGAGAATGCGGAATACGATCAGGCCAAAAACGAACAGGCCCAGATTGAAGAACGCATTATGAAGATTGAAAACATGCTTAGAAACGCCGTACAGATTGAAGAAGATCAGCTGACCGACGAGCATGTGGGGATCGGCGCCAAAGTAAAACTTCTGGACGAAGACTTCAACGAAGAACTGGAATACACCATTGTAGGAACGGCAGAAGCCGACCCGCGACGCGGCCGTATATCCAATNTGTCGCCGGTAGGACGGGCGCTTTTGGGAAAGAGCGTNGGCGATGTTGTGCAGGTGCATGTAGCGGATAATCTGAGCACATACAAAGTGCTGGAGATTATCGTTTAAGTAAGAAAAGAGGCGTTTTGTGACAGAAGCATCCATGAATGAAATGCGGCAGATCCGTTTTGACAAACTGGACGCACTGATCGAGGCGGGAAAAGACCCTCATCAGATTGAGCATTTTAGAGACCGACAATACAGCGAAGACATTAAAGCCGATTATGCCGATTGGGAAGAGAAGACCGTCCGTGTGGCCGGACGCATTTTATCGCGTCGCGGGCACGGAAAAGTCAGCTTTGTGCATATTCTGGATGCGAAAGGGCAAATTCAGCTTTTCTTGAAAGCCGATGTGCTGGGGGATGGCTATGAAGAAGCCAAACATCTGGACATTGGCGATATCGTCGGGGCGGAAGGGGAAGTGTTCACCACAAAAACCGGCGAGATTTCCGTGCGGGTAAAAGAGATCACCCTGCTCACCAAATCCTTAACCATACTGCCGGAAAAATTCCACGGCTTGAAGGATATCGACCTCCGCTACCGCCAGCGCTATGTAGACCTGATTATCAATCCCGAGGTGCGGGATACGTTTCGCCTGCGCACCCGGATTATTTCCGAGATCCGCCGGTATCTGGACGATAAGGGCTTTTTGGAAGTGGAAACGCCGATCTTAAACACGATTGCCGGCGGCGCGACGGCGCGTCCGTTTGTGACGCATCACAATACCCTGGATATCGACATGTATCTGCGGATTGCCAACGAGTTGTATCTGAAGCGGCTCATCGTCGGCGGATTTGACAAAGTGTATGAAATGGGGCGCATGTTCCGCAATGAAGGGATGGACGCCACCCATAATCCCGAATATACCGCCATGGAATTGTATCAAGCTTATGCCGACTACGAAGACATGATGAACATTACCGAAGACTTAGTGGCTACGGTAGCCGAACGGGCCACCGGCTCCATGCAGGTGCAGTACGGCGATACGCTGATTGACTTTACCCCGCCCTGGCGCCGGGTTACCATGCAGGAGCTTATCAAGGAGCATGCCGGGGTCGACTTTGCTGTGATCCACACCGATGAAGAAGCGCGGCAGGTAGCCAAGGAACACAATCTGGATCTGAAAAAGGGAAATACCCGCGGTTTTGTGATCAACGAGATGTTTGAAACCTATTGTGAAGAGCATCTGATCCAGCCGACCTTTGTGATCGGCCATCCGGTGGAGGTAAGCCCTCTGGCCAAGCGCAATCCCGAAGATCCGCGCGTGACCCAGCGCTTTGAAGCGTTTGTTTGCCAAAAAGAAATTGCCAATGCCTTTTCGGAGCTGAACGACGCCAGAGACCAGCGTGCCCGCTTTGAACATCAGGTGGAAATGCGCGAAGGCGGCGACGAAGAAGCCAATATGATGGATGCGGATTTTGTATACGCCCTGGAGGTGGGTCTTCCGCCCACCGGCGGTCTGGGTATCGGCGTTGACCGTCTCATTATGTTTCTGACCAATCACGACAGCATACGGGACGTTTTGCTGTTCCCGACGATGAAGCCCATTGGAAAAGACACGGCAGAAGACGAAGAAGAGAACGAAGAAAACGCATAATATTTTTTAGAAACCCGGCTTTCCATGGTATGCATGGCGAGCCGGGTTTTGTGGTATATAGACTCTATGAGGGAGAGAGTATGAGACTATTACATGTATTGGGACAGCACCCGGCCAAGACGGGTTCGGGGACATCTACTCGGGCTGTGATCCGGGAGCTGAAAAAAAGAGGGCATCCGCAGTTTGCGGTCTACGGCCTGAATGCGGACCAGGAGCCGGTGGATGTAGGCTGTGCCTATGAAGCGGTGGTGTTTTCCGAAGAGAAGGACGGCCAGCTTTTGTTCGGCATGTCGGATACGATGCCGTATGATTCTTTGCGCTTTTGCGATATGACTGCCGGGCAGTACAAACGCTGGGCGCGCAAGTTTTTGCGTGCGATCCGGCGGGCGGTACAGGCGTTTGCCCCGGATGTAATCATCGGGCATCATTTGCATCTGCTGACAGCCCTTGCAGAAAAATACACCGATGTCCCGGTGGTGGGCGTATGTCACGGGACGGATCTGGCGCAGCTGAGGGGGAATGCTGTGCATCGGGCCCATGTAAGAAAAGGACTGGCCGGGCTAAGGCTGATCGTAACAAACAGCCCGACACAGGTAGAGGAAGTGGCGGCACTTTTAGCGTATCCGAAAGAGCGGATCCGGGTTTTGGGGGGCGGCTATGACCCTGCCGTGTTCTATCCCGGGACACCGCCTGCACCGCCGCCGTATGAGATCGTATACGCGGGAAAAATCAGCGAACACAAGGGCCTGCGTCCGTTGTATCATGCGCTGGCAAGACTCCCGCAAGACGGCTGGCGCCTGACGGTCGCGGGCACCGGCGAAGGCGAGGAAACCGAACGCATTGTGGCACTGGGAGAAGCGCTGCGCTTGCCGATCCGTTATGCGGGCTTTTTGGAGCAGGAGGCGCTGGCTTCATTGTACCGGCGCTCGCATTTGTTTGTGCTGCCGTCTTTTGCCGAAGGGCTTTCTTTGGCCACCCTGGAAGCGCTGGGTGCGGGGCTCTCGTGTGTCGTGATGGACTGGCCGAATTTGTGTGCCTTTTTGCCGCAGGCATTTTCTTTGGCCGGGCAGATTACATTTGTGGAGCGGGTGGCGGATCAGCCGATCGATGCGTCGCATCCGGATTTTTTTGTATTGGTGGATCGACTGCAGGAGGCCATCGGAAAAAACCGGAGTAAAATGTTTTCATCGGGTTCTTCCACGGGTATAATCCCCACGGATGAAATTACCTGGGCCGGGCGGGTCGCGTGTCTGGAATCCTGGATTACCGATCCCGCTTTCGGCAAAGGAAACGGAAAAGGAGAAACAAAAAACAATGAGTAAGCACCTTTTTATTCCGGGACCGGTGGATGTTTCGGAAGATGTATTGGAAAAAATGGGGACGCAACAGATCGGGCACCGCACCAAAGCGGCCACCGCACTGCAAAAAAGCGTCAGCGAAAAACTGCAGAAAGTCTTTTATACAAACCATCTGATGGTGGTATCCACCTCATCGGGCAGCGGTTTGATGGAGGGGGCCATCCGTTCGTTTACCAAGAAAAAAGCGGCGGTGTTTTCGATCGGTTCGTTCGGGGACCGCTGGTACAAAATGGCAATCGCAAACGGTGTGGCGGCCGATGTGTTCAAGGTGGAGCCGGGCCGGCACACCCGCGTGGAAGATGTTGACAAAGCGCTGGCTACCGGTGACTACGACACCATTACAATCACCCACAACGAAACCTCATCCGGGGTTATGAACGATGTGGAGGCGATCGGCGCGCTTCTCAAGGAGAAGTATCCCGATGTGCTGCTTCTGGTGGATGCGGTGAGTTCCATGGGCGGTGTGAAGATCGACGTGGACGGCTGGGGGATTGACTGCTGTATTACATCGACCCAGAAGTGTCTCGGACTGCCTGCCGGCATGGCCTTTGCCAGCATTTCCGAACGCGCCTATGCGCGCGCCAAAACGGTGGAAAACCGCGGTCTGTATTTTGACATGGTTTCTTTGTATGACTTTGTGCGCGACAAACCGTATCAGTACCCTTCTACGCCGTCTCTGGCGCATTTGTTTGCCGCCGACTATCAGTTGGACCGCATACTCGAAGAAGGCCTGGAGAACCGCTTTGAAAGGCATCTGAACATGGCCCGGCGCGTACGCCAGTGGGCCAGCGAGCATTTTGCCCTTTTGGTGGAGGACGAAAAGTATATGTCGCAGACGCTGACAACAATTGTGAACACGAAGGGGATCAGCGTGGCGGATCTGAACAAAAAGCTGTCGGCCTACGATATGGCGCTGTCCAACGGCTACGGGGA
>JGI24710J26742_10001794_pt1 | contig 19453 bp, 12 predicted proteins | sample BioPla2DNA2_FD_26742 | JGI IMG/M metagenome (IMG submission 26742) | reverse complement strand
CGGTCCCGCCGGTCCGGCCGAGGCCGTGAGCGGTGGCGAGTTCGGCCGCCTTCCGGTTGTGGGACCGGGCCATCCCGCCGCAGATGACCTCGAGCGCGTCGAGGCGGGAGAAGACCTCTCTTTTGATGCAGTCCCGGGCGATGCATCGCTGGACCCCCCGGTTCAGGAATGCGTAGCCGCAGGGGTGCGCCTCGACCCTGACGCAGGGGTAGCCCTCGCTCGCATCGAGTATATCGGTGGTGTTGAGGTGGATCGCGGTGTAGGGGGCGCTCCGCCGGTTCTTCTCGATGTGGTTTTTGTAGAAGTCAGCGAGGTCGGGGATCGCGGGGAAGTAGAGGAGGATATGCGGGCCGTCGTTTGCGCTGACCTCGATACCGGGGATGAGGAAGACGCCGGTCTTCTGCCGGTCTGCCTCAAGCACCCCGCCGATCGCGTTGTGATCGGTGATCGCAAGCCCGATCCCCTGCCGTGCCGCGAGCTTCAGTGCATCGCGCACACGGGTGATGGAGTCGGAGTGGCAGGTATGGAAGTGCAGGTCCGCCGGGAGGAGCCCGAGTCGCCGGATCTCTTCTGGTACGGGCTTTTCAAATATGATATCTTTATAGTGGTGCATCTACCTGGTTATCGGTGGGTCGTCGGGGGTAAAAAAGGAGCGCCCCCGATATGCAGACCTACTCCTCCCGGTCCCTTGCGTTCATCATCTCCCCGATCCACCGCGTCTCTTCCCAGCTCTCCAGGAAGAGCTTCACCGCGATCGTCAGGGGGATGGCGAGGAAGACACCGACCGCCCCGAGTACGAGCGCCCAGAAGAGGACGGAGAAGAGGACGACGAACGGCGAGAGGTTGAGTCCCTGGCTTGCGATCTGGGGGAAGACCAGGTTCTCGGCGGCGGCGTCGATGAGGGCGATGGCGATGATGACGGTGACCGCGCCCGCCGGCCCGAAGCTGACCAGGGCGAGGAGCGTTGGCGGGATTGCAGCGACGACGAGGCCGATGTAGGGGACGTAGCTGAGCACGAAGGCGACGAACCCCCAGAGCACTGCGAACTCGATACCGAAGATGTAGAGGAAGATCCCGGTCCCGGTTCCGGTGACCAGGTTCACCTTCGTCCTGACGATCACGTAGTCGATGAGGATCCGGCCGGACTGTGAGAAGTGCTGGTAGAGGGCGTTATCCGCCCCGAAGCGCCTCTTGAGTCCCGCCGCGAGCCGGGGCGCCTCGATGAGGAGGAAGGCGATGGCTATGGCGACAAGGAAGGCATCGAGGGCTATATTTCCGACGTCCCGCGCGAGCCCGGCGGCCTGCTGGATGGCCGTCCCCTGATCGATGAAGTCCCAGATCCGGAAGTTATCGAGGTTGATCCCGTACCCGGCCGCCTCTCTCTCAAGCGCCGTCAGGTACCGGGGCAGGGCGCGGAGGAACTGCGTAAAGGCTGCCCAGAGGAAGAGGGCTGCACCGACGAGGATCCCGATGAGTCCTGCCACCACCGTCCCGGCGGCGATGGCCGGCGGCACCCCCCGACGTCTCAACCACGCCATGACGGGCGCGGTGATCATGGCAAAGAAGACCGCGACGAGGAACGGGCCGAGGATCGGCGTTGCTGCCCGGATCCCCGCGAGGATGATGACGACCGCCGCTCCGATGATCGCCATGCGGGCAGGAGGGGAGAGGTCTTTTACGGGCATATACTGGTGTGGTACTGGACCTTCCTTGCAGAAAGAGTTTTCCGGGTGGGGGTCACTTCCCGGCTGCCCGGATCGCTTCAAAGATCGACTCACCGATGATGGGCGTCGCGATGAATATGTTCCCGGGCTCGATCGCCTCCGTCGCTCCGGTTCCGCCGAGACCTGCGAGGAGCCCCGGGTTGACCTCGGCAAGGATGAGCCGGCCGTCGTGAGCGCGGACCCTCCGGGCGTAGCGCTCGAGCATGCGAAAGATCCCGGTCCCGGCCTCGACCTGCCCCCGGAGGGCGAGGATGACGACGGCGCCCTTCGTCCCCTCGGGGGCGGGGAGCGATCGCTCGATGGCCCGGAGCGTGGCGAAGAAGACGTTCCCCGATATCGCGAGGACGGTTATCTCTCCGTCCAGGAGGTGTTCTGGTGCCTTTTCTTCCCGGAACAGTCCTCCCCCGACCGGCACGAGGTGTACGACGGTTGCCTCCCGGGTGGATGTGATGAGGTAGATGGCGAGCGAGAGGAGGACGCCGATGTAGATGCTGTACTGGAGGGGGAGTACCTGGGTGGATATGAACGTGGCGACCATCCCCCAGCGCCCGGGCCGGGAGAACCTCAGGATGCAGGCGATCTCGTGGGGCCGGTGCATGAGTTCGGCGCCGATGAGGATGAGGAGGCCGGCGAGGGCCGGGAGGGGTATCAGTTCCGCAATCGGGCCGGCGATGAGGATGAGGAGTCCGACGATGATACCTGAGAAGAGGTTTGCCGCCCGGGTCTCTGCTCCCGCGCTCACGTTGAGCGCTGTCCCCGAGAGCGATCCGCTCGTCGGTGCGCACGAAAAGAGGCTACAGATGATGTTTGTGAGCCCCTGCCCGCGGAAGTCCTGGTCGACGTCGGCGATGGTCCCATCGGGTTCGGGGGTCTTTTCTGTGACGCCGACGGCCATGACGAGACCGAGGATGGCGAGGGCGAGCGCCGGGACGATGAGGCCGGGCGCGAGGGTGAGGTCGGGGATTGCTGGCGCAGGGAGGCCTGCCGGGATTGCGCTCAGATCGCCGACGAGTGTGATATTGAGGTCTGTTATTCGGACGAGGAGTGTTGTTATGATGATCGGGAGGAGGAGGGCGGCGGTGCGGATGTGGGGAATCTTTCGGAAGAGCAGGATGAGGCCGATCGTGAGGAGGCCGATCGCGAGGGCTTCGGGGTTGAGGTCGCCGGCGTGGCGGAGGACGTCGACCGCCGCGAGGAGGAGGATCTCGTATCTCCCGGGTTCGTAGCCGGTGAAGTTTCCGAGCTGCCCGAGGATGATGAGGAGTCCTCCCCCGGTGATGAACCCGGTGAGGACGGCGTTCGATATGAATCGGGTCAGGCTGCCGGCCCGGATGAGGCCCAACGCGAGCTGGAAGATCCCGACGAGGAGTGTCAGGACGAAGAGGGTGGCGGGGATCTCTGCCTCCGGGACGGGGACGAGGACCGGGTAGATCGATATCGCGAGTATGTTTGAGAGCATCACCTTGAGGTAGGAGGAGCCCGTGAGGAGCGCGGCGATCGCTGTCGAGAATGCAGCGGTGTAGAGGCCGTATATGGGGTGGATGCCGGCGACGATGGCAAACCCCATCGCCTGCGGTATGCCGACGAGGGCGGTGGTCAGTCCGGCCATGAGGTCGGCCGGGAGGTTTTTTGTCTGCGGCCTGCCGGCGGGCATGCACCGGGAGGGTGCGGGGTGGGGGATATAGGTTGGCCTGCCGGGGGTTGGTGGTCTGTGACGTTGGACGGGTGAGGTGGGGTTTGTGGGGTACCACTGGACCACAAAAGTCGGAGGAAAATGGGGTTTTTGGGCTATGTGCGGTGTTTCTGGTGGGCTCGTGGTCTAGGTGGTTGTGATGTCGCCTTGGTAAGGCGGGGTTTGTGGGGTGCCGCTGGACCACAAAAGTCGGAGGAAAATGGTGCCTTTGGGCTTTGTGTGGCGTTTCTGGTGGGCTCTCGTGGTCTAGCGGGTTGTGACGTCGCCCGGATAAGGCGGGGTTTGTGGGGTATCGCTGGACCACAAAAGTCGGAGGAAAATGGTGCTTTTGGGCTATGTGCGGTGTTTCTGGCGGGCTCGTGGTCTGGCTGGTTGTGATGTCGCCTTACTAAGGCGACGTTCGCGGGCTGATCTGGTGGGTGGCCGGGTAACTATTAGGAATTTCCTAATAGTTCGATGGGGTGTGGGCCTGCTTGCCGGTGTTCTGGGTTGCCTGCCCTGTTGCTATCGTGGTCCCCTGACCGGGGGTGATCCTTGTTGCCCCTATGCAGTAGGGGAATGATATTCGTATGAAGATCTCCTTCCACTTTTCATCCGGTATGCCTGTGGCCTCACGGATACCGTGTGATTTTTGAGGGGAGTTACTCTTGACCGGCTAAAAACTTAGGGCCGTTAAAGTGGATCATATGCTCAGGGTTTTCTGCAACCCATACCTCCGTCTCCCAGGCAATTTCTGCAACGTATCTCTTAAAATCTCTTAAATTCAAGAAAGCACTTATGTATACTCTTGAAAAACTTAAATCTTTCAGTGTCTCTTCAATTTCTATAACTCTCTTTGGAGTCATAGGGCCATGTGATGTTACGGCCTCGATTAAGAACAGCAGATTCCGTTGTTCTTCATAGTAGATGATATCAGGTAATTTATCGTGCCGGCTTATCGGAAATCCTATTTTCTTGATTACTGGTTTGTTACGGTACAACATTTTGTCTGCTGTATCGCCAACATACAAAAGCTCAGCCTCGTCAAAAAAATGAGGTTTCAACATCTGGATAACCTTTATCTGAAGTTTGTTGTGTTTTCCAGGAGAGAAATATAGGGTATCGCCATCAATCTGAACTTCTAATTCATGTTTTTTCCTACGCTTATTATAGATCTCAATTAGTTTTCCGTGGTCTTGTACAAACTTGTCCAGGTGGTCTTCAAAGTCTACAGTTCCCATTCTATGCAACACCTGAAGTAAATCGTCACTAACAGCGTAGTTTGTTTTAGGACTGTTAGTGGGCCTCTTCGGGTTATCGATATTTCTGATCACCATCCCTGCCTGCTCGAATTGATGGATTGTCTGCCTCCTGATGGTCTCCCTTGAGTTTTCAGCGTAATTTTTGCCATAGTTTTCTCGAATGAAGTCCATGATGTCGTGAATAATTATCGGTTGTTGGACGGCCTCGGTCCAATCAGAATCTTCCCGGATCCGGGTAATCGCAAGAAGTGTTAGAGCAGATCTCTCATTTTGTTGTCCCCTGGGAACACCCAGCTGGTGTAAAAGATCGAGTGTTTCATCCACTTTTGACATCTATGCACTTCCCAATTCGGTTAAACGATTGATCAACATGGAATCAATATCTATGAACTCAGAAACAAACCGGTCTAATTCCAGGGAGTCTTGTTCTTTGTTATCTAAATAACTTTTACCGATTTTACGGATGATATCGATATCCGGGAGAGGTAGCAAATTTATCTCCGATGCATTAACTTGAGTATTGCCATTCAAAACCCTGAAAAACGTATCAACAATTTTTGTATTTAGCAGTACCGTCAGGCCGTAGACCTCATCGACGGTCATTTCGCTTCTGAATCTATGGATATAATTCAGATGGTTCTCAAGGCCGATATAGTTATAGGTGTTGAAATCAGTTTTTAGAAATGGTGTTGCATAGATTCGCCTATTCTGCTCTTTTGATGTAAATCGCTTGATGAGGACGTAATTTTTGACAGGGAGAAGGATGTTTTTCGTAGAGCTGTTCACCTCAATAGCCTGAGGCTTATTCAATCCATCTACAGGCCAGGCTATGGTTTCCCCTCGCACATTCTGCATCCAGAGAAGGGGGACACACCCGTCTTGTGAGCATTTACTCCTTAAATTCTCCTTCGTTCTAAAATCTACCACCGGGCCTGTTGACATTCTCAGACCAAAGTCTTCCAGCGTATGTGACCACAAATCGACAGTCTTGATGACGTCCAGCTCTGTTTTTGAGGTAGGAATGCGTATAAAACTTCCTTTATCTCTACGGTAGATGAGATCCTGGTATGGAACCTCGATCTCAGTATATATGTCAAATGTGTTGTCATATGATGAGCTTATTTTACTCGGTGAACAGGCATTACTCAGTGAACTGGTTTTATCATCTGTTTTTATGGCGTACAGGATGATATTCTCCTGCAAAATATCATCATCCCCAAATGCATTTCTTCTGGATTCGAAACTGTGGATCCATTTTATACGAGTGTTATAAACAAACCAGCGCCTTATCTTTTCGTAATATAGCCCTGAACAAAAACTCCTCGGAATGATGAAGACGAATTCCCCCCCTCTTTTTAGCATGCGAGCTGAAAGCAACATAAAGAAGCTAAATATATTTGGCTGTCCCGCGACAAAATCCTTTAAGACAATCGCCTGGATTGAGTTTTTGCTCATCTTAAAATATGGCGGATTTGATATGACGGCGTCGTAATAATGGTAATCGTCTTGGCTAGAAAAGAGGCTGCCGTTCAAGTATTTTTGACTGGACTGGATAAAATCTTCTTTTATTATGGTATATTGTAGTGAATGGCCCCGCTTCTCCAATTCATTCGTACAAATATCTAAAACCTGTTCAAGATATGGGATCACATGGGAGTCGTTTTCAAAAGCATCGATCCTCACGTTCATGGGATGTTTTGCTTCATTTATGATTCTCTGACAAACGGCAGAGAGCAGATTTCCTGTACCCGAACCAGGATCCAACAGGGAGAGATCTGACTTTGAGAGATCAAAAAAATTAGCCATATACATGGCAGTTTTTTTAGGAGTAAATATCTGGCCTGACTCCTTCCGTTTAGAGAGGGGAATTTCTTTCGCGTATAATCGTGATAGCTCGATAGCACAGTTTAGAAGGGCATCTTCACTCGTAACGATCTGGTGAGTTGATGATATAACTGAAGTAGATGACATATGCCAGCTCCCGGAGTGCATGATAAAGTTCCAGTTTGCCCATGGTTTGCCTGAGCCCTGTATACTTTTCTAATCGTTCCTTTTCTATTGGTAAATACCTTCTGCCAGTCAATGCAGGAAGGCATCGGCGGCGATTGACACCATCTGTACACGCCCACTTAATTTTGCCCACGGGCCTCATGCATACCGGATGAGAAGGGAAAGGACATTTTCATACGAAAACTGGGGAGGGACTTCTTCGGAAATGAGCGGACTGCCATCATTGTTTTGGCTCACCATAACCTGATCCACTTTTACCCAAAAGGCTCACCATAAACTGATCCGAGCCCATCAAACCAACCATTTAAAGCATAATCGTTTCTCTTTTCCCACTCATCCGGCAGTTCTCTAAGACCCCCATATCTCCCCCTATCTCGTAGAGCCAGGTATCAGTGAGTTTTATCTTCATACTCATATTGTACCATGACTTCCACAGTTAAGTCCCTGTATGGCGGCGTCCTCCCGGATGCGATGGCGCAAAGAACACTTCTTTCGTTCTTTCTGGCCTCGCCCGTTCTGGAGACTATCACTGAAACCATTGAGCGTGAGTACTACGATCAGGAGACTCCACGACAGCACCATCCTGCTTTGTTGGTGCTCAAACTCCTGGTTATCAGGTGTTTTCGTAAACTCTCCTTTGCTCGCACCATTCAGACCCTCGCCGAGGAGAGTTGCGGTAATCCCNGCATATCTCTNGATGATCCACTACCNAATTCTTCANGAGAGGAAAAAGTGGTTAGCGATCAAGAGTCAGTTCCCTCCCTTCTCTACTTGATTCGCTCGCCTTTATTTTGATNTGCGAGACTCTCCATACTAATATAGACGGGATATAAAGCATTGATATATTTNTAGTGCCCACGCCCTTCCTCTATGTCGTTAACGATGATGCCGAGTTCTTTCATCTTTCGCAAAAAATTGTCGAAGACTCTTATCTCTTCGGCATTCAGCACTTCTGAAATTTCTTTTCTATTAAATCGAGTATCGATTCCTTTTTGTCCCATTTTCCTCAATATCGATCGATATGGCTTGCTTCGGATAGTCCGGTATACTTTTGGACTCAGATACTTTTCTCCAATGACAGTAGCTGCACTGNGAATACCGCGAAAGGCATCCTCCTTATCGATATGTGCATCACTATCTTTTCGNTACGTTGCATCGCCAATCTCTTGCATCATTATTGGAAGTCCGCTTGAATAATACCTCATAAGTTCAAGGGCCTGAGTATCGATCTGAATATTTACGGTTGAAAAGGCTTTTTTAAAGAAGGAATCAACCTCTGGATCTTTCAACCTTTCAATATTAATTACGTGAAAAATTCGAAGGAGTGATTGTTGGTGTTCGCTAAGGCTATCCCGCAACTCAGGAACCCCAATTAGCATTATGCAAACCGGGAATGAATCATAGTGAGTGGCGGCATAATCGACAAAACTTTTATACCAGTGAGCAAATTCAGGGGCTTTCGAGAGGCCGTTGATGTCATCAAGAATGATTAGTATACCCTTATTTTCATTCTTAGTATCGTTGAGTAACTTCATTATTGCTTCTGGAAAGTGTAAAGTTAGACTCTCTATTTTTTCTTTTGGAGGATTGAATTGTAGAGATATTCCAAAGAGATCAACAGACTCTATATAATTCCCAAAGTTTTCTTTAACCTTGCTGAACCAGGATTGGTTACTTGACTCCTTTAAGATCTCTTCAAAAATTCGCCTCACGAGTTCGTCAAGGTCACTCACTCCTCCAAGGAAGACATGTATAGGCAGGATATTCAAGTCTTTAGCAGCCAGTCGGCGGATATATCTCGCTAATGAACTTTTTCCGATGCCCCTGTCCCCTGCTAAAAAAATGTTTTCCTGTCTGCCTGAAGCGGTATCCCTGAGGTATCCTCTTATCGTTCTAACATAGTCTTCTCTGCCCACAAATAGATCTGGTGGAACAGGGCTACCCGGGGTAAAGGGACTTGTATCTTTCATGATCAGTACTATATCTCTTGATTCTTTCTATAATAATAACTAAGCTGTTACGTGGTAGAACGGTTTTCCCTCTGCTACAGTTCCTTTTTGCCTGCATTCCTGGCGGGGAGTGCTTGGGCTGATTTTTCTTCACCCCGGCCGCCGGCGCTCCCCTGGATCACCCTCTGCCGAAGATCCCCACCTGCGCCTCCCTTGAGCGGTAGACCGCCTTTCCTTTCCCGCAGATATCACACCGGCCGAGATCCACCCGCACCCGCTCAAACGTCCGGTAGTCGAGCACCCCCGGCAGGGGCTCCTGCACCCCAGACCCCTGTTTTACATCACTTTGCACCGCTTTGCACCAGGTATTGTAAATGGACAGCCGGCTTAACTGGCCTTGATCGGCGATTCCAGCCCGTAATGGCTGTATCAAAGATCGTTTGCACCATTTCGGTTTTCACGCACAGACAGAAAGACTCGCTCACCCCCGAACCGGTGCCGCTGACTATGTGGGTATTCTGGTGTAAATGAGTACTTAGAGAGAGACGCTTCTCTCTATATGTACAGCTATTGGTAGAACCGGCACCGCTCCGGGCAGTTTTATATTTGCACCAGGCGGTGTAAAGATGTACGAAACATGTCGCAAAGGTGCAAACGTCAGGACCGCCGCCCGGGTCCAGGTTCCTATCCTCACCTTCATCCCCGCCCGGCCACACACCGCCACCGTGAGTTCAGTGTCGGTAGACGGCAGCATCGAATGAGAAGAGGTGCTCCCGTCGGCGCACCGCGTATACAAGAGGGTGGCCGGGAGAATTCGGCGAGGATGTTGATATCGCTCGCGGTAGTCTATCCGCCGCGACCGAAAGATCCAGAGATTTTTTCTCTGGTTGGTGCAGATGAGAGTAGCGCGCAGGACAGTACCTGATGAGGGAGAAATTTATTTTGTTTCGATAATCCCTAAATATGCTTTTGATCGAGGATTTTTGCGTTTATATGGCTCAGATGAGGTGAGCCAGTGAGGATATAGGTAGGCTTGACTATGCATATAAAACATCTATCAAATTGAGCACTAAGCAGCCAGTAGTGGAAAATCATCAACCTACTCCCATTTATGTTACTCATCTCGATGGATCGGGCAAATTACGGATTTTATGGCGTCTATTACCCTATTAACATCTAACAATCGTTCGTTCGTGCATGATTCAAATAACAACGGTTAACTACCTCCTCCCAAACCAATCTATGTTGACCGTTACTGGTGAAGTTTATGTATACATTGCGGGAGGTGTTTGACACACGGAGGATCCTGCCGAATAGGGACATCCTAAATGATACCATTACTGAGAATTCCTTTGCGGTAGGTTTTAATGCTGTCATAAATGGTGACAAAACAAGTGAAAACATCTATATCGACCCTAAAAAGTTCTTTGCGCTCACACATATGACGAAAAATCTTCAGGGGATTATATCGCATGCTCTTTTACGTGTTTGGCGCGGAGAAGGGAGTCCTCTTCTTGTTCTTGATACGACGTTTGGGGGTGGAAAAACCCACACACTTGTAGCTCTCTATCACCTCTTCAAATATTCTTCAATTGCAGAACAAGACCCAGAAATCCAAAAAATTTTAGCTGGAAACGATCTCAGGTCAATCCCAGATGTTGCACTCGTGGCTATTGATGGACATAGCCTCTCATCGGTACCACGTGAAGGAGAGGTGCGGACGATCTGGGGTGAGATCGCCCGCCAGCTTGGCAAGTATGAAATGATGGAGATCTACGATCAGAATCTGCGGCGCCCAGATTACAAAATCTTACAACAACTCTTCCATTCTATAGGAAAACCAGTTATCATTCTCCTTGATGAACTGGTCAATTATCTGAAGGACGCACATGCGGAGGAAAAGACCGACGATGGTTCTCTCCTCACAGAGACAACAGTTGCTTTTTTTCACACACTAACAGACGTCATCGCCAACAGCGAGAATACAATGCTTATTCTCACGCTCCCAGGAACTGAAGCAACTTATAGAAGGGAATCTGCTCTACTTGAGGAATATAAACGAACAATCCGCGAGATTGGTGGGCGGGAGGCGGCATTCACTGTCCCCATGGAACGCTCTGAGATCTACGATATCGTTCGTAAGCGACTGTTTGATGCGGTTGACAATTCGACTGCTTCCAGCGTCGCAGAAAAGGCCTTACAGTTCTATAGCGGTCATCCAGAGCATTTCTCCAATGATATCCTCTCACTCGATTACAAAAAAAAGATGGTCAAATCATATCCGTTCCACCCCAACCTGATCGATCTACTCTACGAGCGGATCGCAACAATACCCGACTTCCAGAAGACGCGGAGCATACTCCGCATCTTGTCACATGTCGTGAAGAGCATATATCAAGATCTCGATGAAACTGGTGACGATTGGTTCATCACTCCCTCACTTGTGGATTTGAATGATCAGGCACTGCTTCAGGAATTTACCAGTAAAATCGCACGGAATGAATACCAGCATGTTATCAGTTCCGACATCGTGAATGATGAATTTTCTGCAAAGTCTCAGAAGTTGGACAGAAAACCTGCCTATGGGCAGATGACCCGTATTGCGACGTCAATTTATCTATACAGCCTCATTGGGACAACCAAGGAGGCCAGCCTCGGGTGCTCACAGAATGAGCTAGTTTTAGCCACCGCATCTGAGGGAATCGCTTATCCGAAAGATATCATCAACGATGCCCTTAAGCTTGAGAATACATTATGGTACATCTACAATAAGGCAGGGAAGTATTTTTTCTCGGTGGAAGTGAACTTAAATAAAGTCATCTCTGATGAGATGCTGGCGGTCGACGCGCCGCAATACAATCCTGAGATTAAAAGTCGCTTGAGGAAGATGCTTTCATCCAACTTTTTTGATATTCGCATCTGGGACCACGATGTTCGTAATCCCTCCAAACCAACACTTGTGGTAACAGATCATACGCGCGTGAAGGCAGTGGAGCCAAGAGTCCCGGATGACGTGCGCTCCATCATCGAGCGCGAGGGCGCATCGTTCCGAACGAAGAAAAACCTTATTTATGTGCTTGTGGCTCACGAGGACCGCATTGAGCGGATGGTAGAGGCAGTCCGAAGGTACATAGCGATAAATAAGCTGAAAAGTGAGCAGCGGACACGTGAAGACATAAAGTCGTATGGAAACAAGATCGACGAGTTGCTCAAGGAAGCGGATGCAAGCCTTAATCTTGCGATTGAACGATGTTACTCCCTGATCTACTATCCGCGAGGCACCGAAGTAAAGTCTGTGATAGTTTCTAATGGATATGAGGGTGCTAAACGTTATCCAGACAAGATATCTCTAGCATTAAAGAAAGCGAACAAGATTGTTGAAACGCTTCAACCATCATATATAGCTGACCGGGTTATAGGCAACCGGGACGAGATCCCCATCCGGGACATCTGGAACAGCTTTGAGGAGGCGCCAATGCATATGCTTCCTGCGAACAAGCAAGTGGTTTTATCTGCAGTCCTGGATGGCGTCGATCAGAAGATGTTTGCCCTCTATGCAGGAGGTATAGGCGATCTTCAGTTGATCACCTCGGAGAACTACAAAAAAATTGGCGATCATTTTTTTTACGGCAACATTCCTTCCGGCGGCCCGAAAGATGGTCACTATCTGCTGACACGAGATCGTGCACAGGACATTAGAGAACAGCTGGAAGAACTGGCAGAGATTGGCAGGGTTCACGATGGTGACGATGGCGAAGAAGAAGTGTGGAGAAAATCGAGGGCAAAGCAAACCCTCCTCACCAAGGCAGTAACATTAGAAGACCCTGCTATTTTCGTCGACTACCAGAACTGGAAAGTCAAGGATCTCTCGTTTAGTTTCTCCAATGTTCGCCTGTTTTACCCGATCCGCGAGTTATTCTCTACCCTCTTGCTTGGTATAACTGGTGTAGCGTTCTCGGTTGAAGTACAGAGCAGGTTGATGAATCTCTCAATTCGGGAGACGACTGTCGCTGACATGAATGAACTGCTCAGTGCAATCGAAAAGGTAACCGGGATGTTTGCTGAAGATCTCTCGGTTTCGCTAGCCATGACTTACGGAGAACCGCAAGAAGTAGACGAAGATTTTGCTGATTCAATGGGCGGATTAGCGACTATCCAGGATGAACTCTCGATCCGTGCTCACCTTGAGAAAGCGGGCAGTGGGCCAGTGCGATACGAATACTGATAGGAGAGAGATATGAAAGTTCGCAACTATCTCGCCCGCGAGCGTATTCACTATAGTATTGTCCTCAAGCAGAACGGAAACAAGTCTGTCCAACTCTGGGAGCATATCGATGGTATGCAACGGGAGTTTAACGCAATGCTCGCAGTGATCTATTCCTGGCGAGCAGAGATGATACAAGTTTTTCTTGGCCATCTAATTGTCTCATACCACAGAGATCTAGGGGAAAGCCTCTATTCGATACAGGCAATGCCGGATGCGAGAGATAACCTCTTCTATAGCGATGGGGTTCAGTGGCAGAACGAGTATAACATCCCGGAAGAGGTGGCGATGAAGGTGCTCGTCGCGATGAAACTCAGCTCCAGCATGGAACAGCGCCCACGAATCGAGGAAGCATTGGAGATTGTGCATGCGCTCTCCGACGAAGAGATCTCATTTTGGGCATGGAAGACGCTGTCGCTGAAGACTGCCGCCTTGAACGGGTTTAAGGCGATGTACCTGTAGGAGATATCGAGATGGAAGAGAAGAGGGCGTTAATTGAGACGTTTTTGCCAGTGAATGAGATTTCGGCGGAGGCGAAGAAGGAAAAACTTGGAACTGCGAAGCCAAGAACATTTGAATTGCACTATTGGTGGACAAGAAAGCCACTTATCACTGCTCGGGCGGCAGTTCTTGGAGCTTTATTACCATCAGACTTCGACATTCAAGAATTTAAGAAGCTACTTGGTCTGGGCCGTGAGAGGCGAGCACACAATTACGATATTCCTATTGAACGCCTTGAACATCTAGAGGATATTTATAAGCAAGTTTGGGGTGAGAGCCCTATCGTTCTTGATCCTTTTGCTGGTGGGGGTTCCATCCCGTTTGAAGCACTGCGAGCTGGAGTGAGTGTGATCGCAAATGATTACAATCCTGTTGCAAACTTCATTTTAAAGGCAACGTTAGAATATCCAAAAATATACGGAAGAAAGCTTCTTAAAGACGTAGAAGATGGGATTGACTGGGTGCTAAGTGAAACAAAGAATGAGATTGCACAATATTATCCAAAGCATAATAATAAAGATGTCGCTGCATATATGTGGGCATGGGTTGTTAGATGTCCGAAGTGCGGTTTCCGAAATCCTCTTTTAGGCCAATGGTGGCTATGTAGAAAAGAGAACAAAAAAAGGTATTTAGACTATGAGGTCCCACAAGTAGAAGATACCACACTCTCCATAACGATTAAAGAAGGGGATCAGGCGCCCCAACCAAATTGTACACGTGGTAAGGGCAAGTGTTTAAAGTGCAATGCAACCATTTCGCAAAAGAATGTTCAAGAGTATATAAGAAATCATAAAGAAGAGAGGTTGCTTGCCGTAGTGTTGAGTGGGGAAAAAGGAAAAGAATACGATATTGCTTCAGAAAGTGATCTTCAGGCATATGATAAGGCCAGAAAAATCGTTTTAGACAACTGGAATAGGTGGGTCGCTGAGAATAACTTACCCACGGACGAAATTCCTGAAGATAAGAGAGGTTCTCTTTCCGCCAAGGCGTATTTGGAAGATTGGCAGAATATCTTAAATTTCCGCCAAAAACTATTATTCGTTACATTATCTAAAAATATAAATAAATATTACCACATGATTTATGAGAAATATGACAAACATTATGCTGCTGCGATTGCGGTATATCTCTCTCTCATTTTAGGGAAACATATTGATCGAAACTGTCGCTCAACCTCACTCGATAGAACCTATGAAGTGATCTCTCATGCACTTGCTGTTCGTGGTATAGCGATGTCCTGGGATCACGCTGAGGTTAATCCATTCATCAAAGGATCGGGAAGTCTAATTGGCGTTAAGAAGTCGATTTTGGATGCGTTAGAATATTCGATAACGAAACTAGAATCTCGTGGTATAATTAAACGAATTTATAACAAATCTGCCACGATGCTGGACACTAAAGTCAACATTATTGTTTCAGATCCTCCGTATTTTGATGATGTTCGTTATGCAGAGTTTAGTGAATTCTTTTTTTCCTGGGAAAAAATTGCCTTATATAATGTCTGCGAGGTTAGAGAGATACCAAAAACGGAAGAGATGTCTGTTGGTGGTTGGGGTCGAACACCAGAATACTTTTCGAAACTCTTTACTCTCGCCAGTAAAAAGATGCACAGTAACTTAAAAGAGAATGGGTTATTAGTGCTTTTTTTTGCGCACTCTTCAATAGATGCGTGGGATTTTGTTGTGAAATCTTTGCAAAAAGCAGGATTCCGCATTACAGCTACATGGCCCGTACATACAGAAAGTACAACCAACCCCCTTGCCCGTGGTAATGCCTCCATCATGTCCTCGATCATAATCGTCGCCCGTAAGCGGAAAAAGGACATATCTGGCTATATCGAAGAAATTCAGGAAGAACTTCAAGCCTATATTGAAGAGCGCCTCGAAGAGTTCTGGAACTACGGTCTCAGGGGTGCAGACCTTACTGTCGCCTCAATGGGAGCGACACTCGATGTGATCACGCAGTACTCCGAGATAAAGAGCTACACAGGAGAGATGAAGATCGCAGATGTTTTGAAACTCGTGCAGACTAACGTCGCTCACTATGTGCTCAATCGGTACATGAATAATGCTAGCAACCTCGATACACCTACCGCCTTCTATCTCTATTCCCGCCTATCGAGCCTTGATGGGATGCCGTTTGATACGGCAAACCTGATTGCAAAAAGCATGGATATCGACCTCAATGTCCTCAATAATGAAGGGCTTGTTGAACTTAAGACAACTGGCAAAGCAAAGGGCGTGAAATTGATGAATTACCAGGACCGGGAGATAGCTACCAGTCAGACATTTCCCATGACCTCTCTTATCAATGCCATTCACTACATGATGACGGCCTATGCCAAAGGCGGTTACGCCGAGGTAGAAATTGCTCTTTCCTCAATCCCATATGGTAGAAATGAGCTGAAAGACATCCTTGAGGCATTCCAATCCTTACCGCCCGGCGATCTTGAAAGAAAGACTGCACAACGTATTTTAGAGCGAATTGGGACTCATTTCCCGAGGAGAGGACAACAAGCGCTCGATCAATTCTAAATGAGATCATTATGGCAATCACTCCCGAACTCATCAAGACACGAATCGCAGAACAGCGATTCGATTCAGTCTGGAATCTCAAGCTCAGCACTGATGCGTATCGCATTGCCCTCCGGTATCTTTTTGACCCGATCTCGGTGGTTGCCATTGGTAAGATCGACCCGCTCCCTCACCAGGTGGAAGCGTTTGCCAAGATGATGGCGATGCTCAGACCGGCGACCGGCATCGATGAGCGCATCCGCATACTCCTTGCTGACGACGTTGGTCTTGGCAAAACCATCATGATCGGTCTCGTCATGAAGGAACTGATTCTCCGGAAGAAAGCTAGTCGCATTCTGATCATCTGCCCATCTGGACTTCAGATCCAATGGCAAGAAGAGATGAAAGCGAAGTTCAGTGAAGATTTCACCATCATCAAAGGAAAAATCGAGGGCAACCCCTTTGAGGAGCATATGCGAGTTATCACCTCCGTTGATATCGGTCGGAATGCAGAAAAAACTCAACTCCTTCTAGAATGTGATTGGGATATTGTCATCATTGATGAAGCACACCGCCTCAAACCGGGAAGTCTCCGGTATGAGGCCGTTGCTCAGCCAATTGCTGAGCGAACCCATCATCTGATACTTGCATCAGCTACTCCGCACGACGGGAAAGTAGAGAACTTCCTGGCTCTTGTGCAATTGATAGACAAAGAGATTGAGGCGAATATCGAGAGTGGAGATCTGCGCAACTATCTCGAACCAAAGATGATTCGACGGCTCAAAGAGGAGATCGTCGACTTCCGCGGGAAGAAAATCTTCCCAAGCAGGGATGCTCCGCAGACCGTTCAGATCGACTACTCCCCTGAAGAACGTGAGTTCTACGATCTGGTCGAGGATTATGTCCGCCGGTTTTACAGGGGCGCTGAAGATGCCGGGAACTACAATGTAATGCTGGCACTTTATATCCTCCATCGCCGAGTGAGTTCGTCGCTTAACGCGGGCGTTATTTCACTTGAAAACCGACGGATTCGCCTCCTTGAGCCTTATCTCGATATTGATACAAATGCTGCGCGGGATTACTACTCCTCGTCAGACGAGGGTGACGATCAGCGTCGCGAAGAGATCGAAGAGGCGATTCTCGGGGCTACTACTAGTATCACCCAGGAAGAAATACGCGAGGAGATTCAGTATCTTGAGTCCCTCATTACGATGGGAAGAAAACTTGTTGCTGAGGATAAAGATCAGAAGTGTGGAAAATTACTTGCCCTCATCCGTGATCTCAGAAAGCAGCGCCCGGATGATAAGATTATCATCTTCACTGAATTTAGGGATACGCTCTGTTTCCTCGAACGAAAGATAACAGAGGAGAATCTTCTCGTTGCAAAAATCATGGGTGGAATGAGCCCGGAGATGAAGCAACAACAAGCACTCTACTTTGAAAGTCATGCTGACATCCTTCTTGGGACCGAGGCTGCTGGTGAGGGATTGAACCTCCAATTTGCCAATATCGCCATTAATTATGAACTCCCCTGGAACCCAAACCGCCTCGAACAGCGTGTCGGTCGAGTCTACCGCTATGGTCAGAAGAAACGGGTTTACACCTATAACTTCAAGACGGCTTTCCCAATCGATGATGCGGTGCTCTCAAAGATACTGGAGAAGATGGAACATATCCGAGCAATCTTTCAGGATAGGGCCATTGATGTCATCGGTTCGATGATCTCGGAAAAAGATATGCTTGAGATCTTCCGTATATCCCGGACGGATTCATCTGCTGTGGAAAAAGTTGATCAGCTCTTCAATGACAAACTTGAGATCTTCAAGGATATCGACAAATTCTTGATCCGGCAACAGTTCAACCTAGTTAACGTCAAACAGATGACCGAAGATATCACTCGATGCATCAACCATTTTGATATCGAACGGTTCTTCCTCACCTATGCCGAGTCAACATCTGATATGCAGGTCATGCCAACGGGCAATGGGAGGTATTCAATGCATATGCAACCTCGCACCCCCCGAAACGCCGCTAACTGTATAGAGTGGTCTAGTGAAGCCTATCATGAGACATGTGTTGAGGGGGTTTTTGATCCCAATAATAAGGGTATCCACGTCTCTCTAGGCCATCCTCTCATGAAAGCAGCCCTCGATGATAGTCTATCGAAAACCCCATTCTCCTGTATTGCATATATCCAAAGCGGTGCGTTGCTAACCTATATCATCAGGTTCTATGATGGGCATGGGGTCGAGATTTATGCGGAACCAGCGCTGGTCCTAAAAACTAAAGATAATACAGAGATTCTTGATCCACTCACAATCTGGAATCTAAGTGGATACAAAGGAAACCCGGATGTTCATGAAGAGGAGTACGTTGCCCTCCTCACTGATGCATTCGACGAGGCTGACCTAGCATTAGAAAATCGGATCTCTTCGATTGAGTTATTCGTTCGGAAAAAACACCAAAAAGATCTTGAGATGGAGTATTCCTTTGCTCGATCTGAATTTGATTGGAAAATCAGGCAAGAGCAGAGGAAGAAAGCGGCATTTCGTGAAAAAGGTATGAGTTGGCTCATTGAGAGCTGCGAAGCAAAGATCAAGGAATATCGGAGAAGACATAGGGCATTAAAGAATCACATTAAGGAAGCAAAACAGATTCAATGGGAGATCTGCGGACCTGTAAATGTAGCCCTACTAGTTCCCCTGAATGATCCAGAATTTAAGAACGGTCGATCACTTGAAGAGCAGATAGCACATGAGAAGCGGAAAAGAGAGATTGAACTTGCAGGGATGAGAGCAGTAATACAGTACGAACTAGATCATGGGAGGAAACCAGTTGACGTGTCTAATGAAACCGTCCGAGGATACGACATTTTATCTGAATCGCAGAGAGAAAGAAGGCTTATTGAGGTTAAATCTTTTGCTACAACGGGGCCAGTTGAGATATCATCGAATGAATGGCGCACTGCCATGCAAGAGCGAGAGGATTATTATCTCTATGTTGTAGAGCAGACAAACACCACCCCTCTGGTTACAGTAATTCAGGATCCTTACATGAACCTTGATGGTTATGTTACACAGAAGCGAATTGAAGATTTTACGGTAGTATTGCCATCCCTTTACACAGATATCATCGTCGAGGATCGTTCATTGGTCAACATTGACGAAAAGCCTCTATGACACAGAGCTTTATGCCCGCCGCAACAACCACCAGAGACATCTCCTCTACCCTTCTGAATGGATAACAGTCAGGTTTTTCATGCACATTCGCTCATCTACCCCCTGGGCTACTGCCTGTTCGCACTCGCGGCAGCGGGAGCGTTTGTGGTACAGGTCCGGGTAGCGATGCAGTTTGTCTCTTCCAGGAGAGAGCAGGATGTACTTCAAGATCAGTGACGAGGAGCGCGAGCGAGCGATTCAGCATCTCGTCGAGAACGTCCCGAAAGAGACGCTCCTCAAGTTCTACGAAGAGGTGTCAAAAGACCCCGACCGGCTTATCCTACATCATTTCATGCTCGGTATCTCTATCCGAAACCTCCTCCGGGAGGGAGGCTTTACC
>JGI24710J26742_10001792_pt1 | contig 19469 bp, 21 predicted proteins | sample BioPla2DNA2_FD_26742 | JGI IMG/M metagenome (IMG submission 26742) | reverse complement strand
TTATCAGATAATAATAGATAAAAACAATGTTTGACAATTAATATTCCTTAGTATGGGTTAAAACAAAATTATATTACAGATGAATTTATAAAATGCTATATTTACTGGGATAACCCGATTTAGAATTTTTTTTTTAGTTGCCCGAGGCATGTTTATAGTTTTTAAAAAAATGCACAATATAAAAATAGGATAAGCTATATATCCGGAGTTGTGTAAGAAGAAATAGTGTCTTATATTTATGGATGATTAACTATTTTAACACTTAATGGTAACCCGATTTGATTAAAACAAGATTATATGGTGATATGTATGATTAAGATTAAAAATCTATCAAAAACTTTCACAATGGAAGATGGCCCTCAAATTAAGGCACTGGATAATGTTAACTTAGAAGTGGCAGAGGGAGAAATTTTAGGCATTATTGGGAGAAGTGGGTCTGGAAAAAGTACTCTTCTACGTGTATTGAGGGGTGTGGAACCATTTGACCAGGGAGAAATAGAGATAGGTGATGTTAAAGTGACTCCAGACTCAAGCAGTTACTACTTTCGCAAGTTACGCGAAGTAACTGCAATCCATCTCCAACGATCCTTCGGATTATGGTCTGAAACAACATTGAATAATGTTATAAGAAAATTGTATGGTGCGAAATACGGTGATGAAGCATTAACTGATTTTGATTTTGCTTACGATGAATTTGAAGACGAAGCTATGGAAATTCTCCGAGTGGTTGGTTTGGATCATAAGGCTGATCACTTTGCACCAGTGCTAAGTGGTGGTGAAAAACAAAGACTAATTATGGCCCGACAATTAGCCAAAAAACCAAAAGTTCTCCTGTTAGATGAACCCGCCACTATGTCATGCCCTAAAACTAAACAGGAAATATTAAATTCTATAAAAAAAATCAATCAGGATTTAGGTGTTACTGTTATATTAGTATCACACCTTCCTGAAGTTCATCATTACTTATCTCAACGACTGGTATTAATGGAAGAAGGACGCGTAGTTGATGAAGGAACACCAGATGATATAATAAAAAGATTCCTGGGAGATATGGAACCTGAAATAATCGATGAAAGTCCAAAAAAGTTTGGTGACAAACTGATTAAAGCTAAAGACTTGGAAAGGAAATTTTATCTCCTTAAAGGAGGTAATGTTCTAGAGTTAAAGGACATTACTTTTGATATTAAAGAAGGTGAGATTGTTTCCCTAATAGGTCCCAGTGGTGCTGGAAAAACAGTTTTACTCCGTATTATCGGTGGTNTNGACCAGCCAGACAAAGGAACAGTGTCATTTAAACTCGACGATCAATGGGTGGATATGCATCAGCCAGGAATTAACCGTATGAAAGTCCGAAGACAAATGGGATTCATGCACCAAGAATTCGCTCTAGTACACCATGCCCGTGTTCGGGACCAAATTGCAGCACGATTAGGTGTTAAAGGAATTAAAGTCGTGGATAAAGCCAAGAAAAAAGCAGAAGAATTAGGCATAAGTGACCTTGCATTAGATGTCCTTTACAATTTAACCGATCTGCCTGAAAACGAAGCTAAAGATCGTCTCGAACAGATAGGTCTCTCTTCAGATATTTTGGAAACACTTTTCCCGAGTTTTCCAGATAATAAAATTAAAGAATATGCAGAACCAGTGTTTAAAGCTTTGAATTTGCCAATGGATATTCTTAACAGACGATCATATGAATTATCAGGCGGACAAAAGGTTAGAGCCACACTGGCACTGGTGTTAACTTCAAAACCTAAAGTCCTAATATTAGATGAACCATTTGGTGATCTGGACCCAATAACTCTTCGAATGGTTTCAAACTCCTTGAAACATATCAATCAGGAATTTAATACTACTATTCTTATGGTCAGTCATCATATTGATTTTATTGAAGAACTTTCTACCAGGGCAATACGTATGGATGAAGGTAAGATGATTGGTGATGGAAATCCAGATGAAGAATGTGATGAATTCATTAAAAGCTGTGGTGCAGATTATCTTAAGGACAATAAGGATTGGAAGAAAAAAATTGCCGAAAAATAGTATGACCAAAGGGATTGGAAGAAATTTTTTAAAAAAAAACCAGCATCATAGTAGATAACGTTCAATTCAAATTAAACTAAGAAGAGTTGTGAAAATATGGAATTTGCAGAACTGGATTTGGAATACTTTTACCGGGTGCTTGCACCTCGACCAACAATCATAGTAACTACCATTAGCCCTGATGGGAAGGTTAATGCTGCTCCTTTTTCATTTACCATGCCTGTATCCATCAATCCACCTTTAATTGCAATAGCATCGGTTCCCAGCCATCATACTTTCCAAAACATTGAACAAACCAATGAAATGGTAATAAACATTCCATCTGCAGATATACTCCCTGAATTATGGGTTACCAGTGAGAAATTCCCCCACGGAGTTAATGAGATTGAAAAAGCTGGATTGACCCAGATGCCCTCACAAAAAGTTGCACCACCCTGGATTAGAGAAAGCATTGCCCATATGGAATGTCGGGTCCAGAAAATTCTTGAATGCGGTGACCACAATTTAGTAGTAGGTGAAGTGCTAAAAAGTGCTGCCCGGGAAGATGCTATTAAAGAAGGACTCTTAAATGTGGAAAAAACAAAACCCATACTGCACCTTGGTGGAAAAGATTTTGTTGTGGGGGATCATCGCCGGATCCTCAGAGATTAAAAAACTCCCAGTTATAAATAGATTTTAGGAAAAAAGGGTTTAAAATAATAATAGGATGGTTATAAACATGTTTGACACTATAATGGTTCCTACAGATGGATCAGAATATGCGCAAAGGGCAGAAGATATGGCCTTGGCCTTGGCGAAAGATTTGAACTCTAAGGTGGTTGCAGTTCATATCATTGATGATAAGTTAATCTATCCCTATGAGGTGTTGGAGGATGAGGGAAAGACTATTCTCCACAATGTTCAAAGGAAGGGACAAAAAACTGGTGTTGAAGTCCATGAAATATTGATTGTAGGAAGCCCCTTACATGATATGAAAAAGATCGCTGCTAAGGCAGGAGCTGATATAGTGGTTATAAGCCCCCATGGAAAATCAGGTTTGGAAAAATTGGTAATGGGCAGTGTTGCTGAAAACACCATCAAAAAAGTTGACATACCAGTTTTACTGGTTAAATGATTTTACTAATTTTTCGTGAAAAAGATAAAACACGTGCAATTACTCTATGAACTTCAATATTATCACACATAAACCAAAAAACACCAAAACTATTAATTAACCCAGATAGTTTCATCATTGTCTAATCCTGTTTTTAAACTTATTCCAAGTATTTTTAGTTATTGGAAGAAATTAAGCCTTAAAAATAAACTATAGGATACACCCATAGGATTATTAATCAGAAATGAATATAAAGATATAAAAAATTATTGTAACAAAAAAAATTATGTCAGAGTTTCAAAGGTTATGGTAGAAGATTATAAGTCTAGATTAGATGAAAAAGATTTTTATTGATGTAGGGAGGAATTTTTATAATGCACAGATACAAATGCAAAGTATGTAATTATATCTATGATCCTGAAGATGGAGAACCAAGAACCAACACCCCCCCTGGAACCGCCTTTGAAGATTTACCCGAAGATTGGACCTGCCCTAAATGTGGAGCTGGGAAATTCCGATTTATAAAGTTATAAACTTAATACCATCCAATAGAAGACAATTCTCTTTAAAAAAAAACCCCTTTTTTAAATAATAATTAAAAAAAAAATAATCATCTAAAAAAAAGGTATTATCTATACTTTGGTAAAAAAATAAGTGCCAAACAATGGTTGCAACTTTACTTATAAATAAAGACGAGTAGTGGAAAATAAAACCATGACTTGCTTGGGATGAATTACATAATAGAGTTACCAGCCCATCCAACTATGCTGGTGAAATAAGTCCTAAATTGATAAAAAACGTGCTATCTGGACTTAATTAGAATTTTTCAATTTCATGAACTTACCATGAATTTAATTAAAAAAGAGGTGTTTAAACATGCAAAAATATTTGTGCAAACCTTGTGGATACATCTACGACCCTGAAGAAGGAGATGACGTAGGAGGAATAGCTCCTGGTACTGCCTTCGAAGACCTCCCAGATGATTGGGTGTGTCCATTGTGCGGTGCTGGTAAAGACATGTTCGAACCTGTAGATTAAAGAATTAATAGGGGCTGATATTGATGTTGGATGAGAAGATGCAGGAATCTCTGAACTTCCAATTAAACCGAGAACTATATTCTGGTTATCTCTACCTAGCAATGGCTGCTTATTTCGAAGACCAGGACTTACCAGGATTTGGAAACTGGATGAGAATCCAAGCTCAGGAAGAGTTAAGCCATGCCATGAAGTTCTATGATTATTTGGTGCAGCGAGGTAGCAGAGTGGAACTTGCTGAGATAGAAACACCTGAAAAAGAGTGGGATTCTCCATTATCCGTCTTTGAACAAGTTTATGAGCATGAAAAGATGGTTACTGGGCTTATAAATGACTTGGTTGACTTGGCAATTGAACTAAAAGATCATGCCACCAACAACTTCCTCCAATGGTTTGTAGCCGAACAAGTAGAAGAAGAAGAGTCTTCAAGTGGAGTTCTCCAAAAAGTCAAAATGGCTGGAGAATCAAATAGAGGACTTTACATGTTGGACCAGGAATTAGGGCAAAGAATATTCCACACACCCACCGACGAATAAAAAAAACCTATTTTTTTCAATCAATTCTCTTTTTTTTTAGAAATTAATATCCTACAATAATTACATGTTCTTTTAAAACCACTTAATCAATGAACTTGTTATTAATAGTAAACTAAGAAAAAACATGTTGGGAACTTTTTTTTAAACTGAACTTATATCATTTTTTTAAAATGTTTTAATCGAGTCTTAAAATCTAAGATTCATTACTCCAAGGTAAATAAAAACTAATAAATAAAAATAATGATAAAAATTATGAGTAGTACACAGTATCATCCAGATAATGACATTACCTTAGGAGAAAAGTTTGACAATTAAATAATAATCTACGTGTAGAATTATCCCATTCCCAATTATAACTGATACAAAAAATTAGGTGGAATGGTTAACCCGCAAACAAGGATACTGCTATATTGTGGACGGTTTTAAAGAGGTGTGAACTAGTATAAATACAATTATATTTTCGATTAGTGGTTATACTACCAAAAAATATTGCAAATGGTAGGTAATGGCTGAAATAATACTTGAAATCCCAAAGGAGTGAAATAGTATGGCAAAAAAAATATATGAACTACCTCCACTTCCCTATGGATATGGAGATTTGGCACCTCACATTTCTGAGGAACAGTTGCAGATACACCACGAAAAACATCATCAAGCATATGTTGATGGTGCTAATGCAATCTTGAACAAGTTTGACAGCCGTTCAAATTTGGAATTTGATGTTAAAGCCGTGGCCAAGGAATTATCATTCCATGTAGGTGGATTCGTACTCCACAAACTTTTCTGGGAAAACATGGCACCAGCACCAAAAGGAGGAGGAGCACCCACCGGAACCCTTGCCAAATATATTAATAGAGATTTCGGATCATTCGAAAGATTTAAACAGGAATTTTCCCAAGCAGCAATTAGCACTGAAGGTTCAGGTTGGGCTGTTTTAACAGTTTGCCGAGCTACTGACCGCCTTTTCATCACACAAATCGAAAAACACAATGTAAATGTAATACCTCACTTCCAAGTTTTAATGGTGCTGGATGTATGGGAACACGCCTACTACTTGGACTATAAAAATGTGCGACCAGAATATGTAGGGGCATTTTGGAACATTGTAAACTGGGAAGAAGTAAACAGACGGCTGGAAATCGAATTATTAGCTGGTAGTCTCAATCTGGTTGATAATCGCCGAATACTGGACATAAAACTTGAAGAATTCAAAGAAAATTTCGATAATTGGCTTAAAACCATATAATAAGTCATTCCTCTTTTATATTCCTTTTTTTTAGAATTATTTTTTTAAATCCAAGTAAATTTGGTAATCCCAGTTATTTGTCGCCCATATTCAACTGTGCAGGAAAATTTTAGTAATAATTAAATATCATTCCTTTTATAATTGAAATTATATACTGAATTACTAAAAAAAGGATTTAATAGGGAATATTCGTAATATCAATTAACATCAATTAGATTTTTGATATTAAAGCTAATAAGTTCTGTTATAATTTTCATTAATCGAGGTGTAGGAAATGATCTGGAATGAGAAGGCTGAGTGCATGTCAGTCCAGGAAAGAGAAGAATTGCAGCTTAATAGATTACAAGAAGTAGTTAAAAAAGCCTATGATAATGTGCCCTATTATCATCATAGATTTGACAAGGAAGGCGTGGCCCCTGAAGATATCCAGAACCTTGAAGATATTGAGAAATTACCATTCACCAGTAAAAACGATCTCAGGGACGCCTACCCCTTTGGCATGTTCGCAGTTCCAAGTGATGATATTGTGGAAGTTCACACATCCTCTGGAACAACTGGAAAGCCAACTGTTTCTGGATACACGGAAAAAGACATTGACATCTGGAGCGAAGTTATGGCCCGGGCACTTAGCATGGCTGGTGCCACAAGGAAAGATGTCATACAAAATTGTTATGGTTATGGTCTTTTCACTGGAGGGTTAGGCATACATTATGGAACTCAAAAAGTCGGGGCTACTGTAATTCCCATAAGTGCTGGTAACACCCAACGTCAGATCGAGATAATGCAAGACTTCCAGAGCACAATCATCACTTGCACCCCTAGTTATGCTCTGTACCTGGCAGAGGTATTGGAAAAAGAGGGCATTAATACCAGAGATCTTAAACTTAAAGCCGGAGTCTTAGGTGCGGAGATGTGGACTGAGGAAATGAGAAACCAAATTGAACAACGACTAAACATTTCAGCATTGAATATTTACGGGTTAACTGAGATTATTGGCCCGGGAGTGGCCCAGGAATGCGAAGTTAAAAAAGGTCTTCACATCTTCGATGATCATTTTTATCCAGAAATCATTGATTCAAGCACTCTAAAAACATTACCCCATGGCGAGAAAGGAGAACTTGTCTTAACAACACTTACCAGGGAGGGAATGCCAATAATACGTTTCCGAACCAAGGACATAACTGCACTACATCAGGGGACTTGCAAATGTGGTAGGACCAATATTAAAATGGACCGAATCACTGGAAGATCAGATGATATGCTAAAAATTAGGGGAGTTATTGTTTACCCATCACAGATTGAAAGAGCCCTACTTAAAATACCTGGAATGGAACCAGTCTACCAGATCGTTATCACCAGACCACAGCAACTGGATGAACTAGAAGTTCATGTAGAAACTTCCCCTGCACTTTTTTCTGATGAAGTAAAACATGTGGAACAAGTGAAAAAATCTATAGAAAAACAAATCCATGACGAAATCGGGTTAAGAGTTGCTGTTAATTTGGTTGAACCTGAAAGTTTACCTAGAAGCGAAGGTAAAGCAATTCGGGTTGTAGATAAACGAAATTTAAATTAAATCAGGGATAATCCAAATTAAGTTAGAATTTGAGGGATGTAAATAAAAAAGGGGATTGTGAAATGAAGATAAAACAAATTTCAGTGTTTCTGGAAAATAGGAAAGGAAGACTTTGGAAAGCGTTGAATGTATTGTCTAATGCTGGTGTGAATATCAGAGCTCTGTCCATTGCCGATACTTCAGAATTCGGTATCTTACGCATGATTGTTCCAGAACCCGAGTTGGCTGAAGAAAAACTGGTTGAGAACAATTTCGTGGTAAAAGTAAATGATGTTATTGCCGTGGAAGTTTCTGATGAGCCTGGAGGATTGGATGCTGTTTTGGGACTTTTGAATAATGCAGATGTGAATGTTGAATATCTCTACGCCTTTGTTGAAAAGAAAACCAATAAAGCAATTGTTGTAATACGTACTGAAGACCTAAACGCAAGTATACGAGTTTTAGAAGATGGTGGAGTTACAATTCTCTCAACAGAAGAAGTCAACATGCTTTAGATCTAGTGAAAACATTAATCATCCATTTTAAAAAAAAAAAATATTCAATTTTTCTTATTTTTTAATTGTACTCGATTTATAAACAAATAATAGCTTGATTAGAGATGATTTCCTTAATAAAGTTGAGATTATTTCTTAATAAAGGACTTTTACATCTTTCATTAATACCAGTAATTATGTTGTTTTAAAAAAATAAATTATTTTAAAAGTTTAAATGATAATAAGGGGGTGGGGGTCAGAGTATAATTTGTGCTGACTCCTCAATCAATGTTTTTTTTAAATACGTTCCAAGTATTTGTTTTTAATCTGTTCAAATTCTTCCTGGGTTATGGCACCAATATCCAAAAGGTCTTTGGCCTTTTTGATTTTATCCACAGGGTCAAGGTTTTCCTTATCAGATTCATCTAATTGATTAGTTTCACCAATCTCGGCTGGTTCTGATTGAACAGTTTCTTCATCAACCGCACTATCTTGAACTGGTTCTGCTTCCATTTCAGCAGTATCTAATTTTAAGTCTTTAGGTACTTTTATTTCAGGTATATCTTTGGTTTCGGGAATTTCTTCAACTACTTCTGGTGTTGGTTCAGAAACTACCTCTTCTACTGGTTCAGCAGCAACTTTTTCTGTTGGCTCAGCAGGTGCTTCATCAACATTAACTGATTCTTGAAATTTGTGTCCGCATATTACACAAAACTTTGCATTTATCTCATTTTTCTGGTTACAAGATGGGCATAACTTGAAATCACTGGTTTGATCTTCATCTTGAGTATCTGCAACTTCTTCTGTAACCAGGGATGCTCCACACCCCACACAAAACTTAGCATCAGCAGGATTTGTTGCTTGGCATTGTGGACAAATCACAGTATCTTGTTCAGGTTTACTGTCAACAAGGGATGCTCCACACCCCACACAAAACTTAGCACCCTCTACATTGGGGGTGTTACACTCAGGACAGTTAACATATCCTTCTGCTGGTGGTTTTTCCTGATAAGGTTGTTCACCTTTTCTTTTAGCTGCTAATCTTCTTTTTATTTCTTCACTGGAAACCATAACATACACCTCAACTAAAACCTTGTCCTAGCTTTTTTTGATGTTAATATGTAATTAAAACCATTAATTCAATCTGACAATAATTGTTCATAGTAATTTATAGGTTTACTTCCCCTAATAATTTTATCTTAATATAGGTATATGGACGCTGCTGCCACAAAAAAATTTCTGTTTTTTTNTACAATANATAGGATATATGTGAATTTAGTCTTTCAATGACCAATATTGATTTAAAGTACCATGAGAACCATTTNCTATGGCTTTTTTGGTAAAATAAGATGCTTTACGCACTGATTCTTCNATGGTTAGTCCTTTTACCATGTAGGCAGTTGCAGCTGCCGAATAGGTGCATCCTGATCCATGAGTGTTGATGCTGTCTAATTTTTTACCTATAATTTTCTTCAGTGAGTTTTCATAGAAAATGTCACTTCCATCTAAATGTCCTCCAGTTACCACTGTTGGACAAATCTTTCCCAGTTTGACTGCTACTTCACATGCATCTTTTTCATCTTTAATTACCATTTTGCTGAGTTTTGCTGCTTCATCGATGTTGGGTGTGGCTAACCTGGCAAGGGGTAAAAGATGTTTTTTTAAGGACCCCGCCATGTTTGCTTGGGATAGGCTGCCACCAGAACCCGCCACCATAACCGGGTCAACCACCAGGTTTAACTGGTATTCCTTAACCTTCCTGGCAACTACTTTTACAATTTTGGGNGAATATAACATCCCTGTTTTGGCATGTTGAATGTCTTCCTCTTCAAGTACCAGATCGATTTGTTGTGCCACAAAATCAGGGTCAACTGCTTTAACACTTGCCACACGACTAACATTCTGGGCAGTGAGCGCAGTTACAACAGTAGTAGGATAAACACCAAGGGCTGTGAATGTTTTAACGTCGGCTAAGATGCCTGCCCCTCCAGATGGATCTAATCCTGCTATTGAAAGGGCCATCATGTTCTTTCAACCCGTAATCGTTCCATTCCATGGTTGGATTTGACTTTGAGTCCTATGCTTTTTAAAAATTTTCTGGTTTCTGTTCCAGAACCATGGATCATTATTTCACCCAGATCTTCGGCAGTGTTCACATCCAAAGAAAGATAGAATGAATCATATATGTAACAAGGCAAAGATGATTTTTGGGCTTGTTTGAGGTGTTGGAAGAAACTGCAGTCACCAAATCTCATTTGAACCCCATGCGTTGGTATTAAAAGAGCATTGGTGCCTCCTCCCTTGGCTGGTGCTATGATAACAGGCCATTTTTCGGCTAATCCAATAATTTCTTGAGTTTGACTTTTTCGGATAAGTGGAATGTCTGAGGGGATGATTAAAACCTGATGAGCTTGTTCTGAACACCAGTTAACTGCTTGCATCAGTGCACCGTTAAGATCTGTTTTGCCCTTTTCTGTTAAGCAAACCACGTCAAATTGACTTACAAAATTAAGGACATCTTTATCTGAACTTATAACTACCACCCCTTGGACACTATCCTTAATTTTATTAATAACATCCTTTAACATGGCTTTAAGTAGGTTTTCTCTCTCCAGCGGTGTTAATGTTGGCGATAGTCGCGTTTTTGCTTGTGAAAACTTGGAAACCGGTATGATTGCATATGTTTTTTTCATGTAAATCTTTGTTTTTGTTTAAATTCCTAGATTGAACCTTAACCACTGTCTTAAATCACTGAACCATTGGTTTGCAGTGTTTGAATCTGAGGTGATGGAAATGTTTTCAATAGTTGTATCAGTCATGTTAAACTGTTCCATGACACTGTTTTTTGCGTTCGATAAATTTTGTCGAAGTTGATAATANCTTATTCCCTGATTTTCAACCAGGGCCCTAGCTTCACCAGTATAGGGGTTTACATTTCCTTTCCCNACAAGAATCCATATCTGCAACTGGGATTTAGTGGCGTTTTGGAGGTTAGAAGGTTCTGAATTGTCTATTATATGGTTGATTTCAGGTGAAACGATTCCTGAAGGTTTTAATTTCTTGTGAGGGATTGCTTTTTGATTTGGTTCTAGGCAGTAAGCTTGGACAGAATCGTTGCTATTGGGACTTATTTTCTTATTTTCAATTATCACCAGATCTTGTGATTCATCACTGGTGAGTATGGTTCCCTTGTCCACCACCACTGGTTGGCTCCCATTATTTTTCACAATTACGTTGTGTGGAATGCTCCCAGCATAAGTTTTTTGAACAAGGCTGATTTGATTATTGTTATAAGCTTGCTCAAGGTTGATTCCACCACCATAAAGGAAGCTGAGGACTCCGCATCCAAACGAGAAACCAATCAAAACTACAATTAAGGCTATTAATCTTATATTCATGTCCTACCTCCTAGTTATGTGGATAGAATACATATGCATATGATTAGTATGCGAATTTTTCAGAGTATAGTAAAGTATTGTATGAATATATCTATTTTTTCAGACTTTAATTTTTTTAATTAACCTATTATATTTAGATAATTTCCATTATTCCAGAATTTTTAGTTCTAATAAGTTTTGGCAAGAAGAGCAATGGTTTTAGAGGGTGAATTACAATTTATGCATTTTTCATCTTGTGATTCTTGTTGCAAACCCAAAATATCTACTTGGACAAATTCTTCAATCTCCTTACCACAGGATTCATCACCACACCAGTTGAAAGAGATTATTCCCCTATTTTGTATTAATTCTTTGGCTTCTTCTAATGATTTAGCAGGTCGTATGTTTTCATTAAATTTCTGCCATGCTTTATTTTTAAGATTTCCAGTAATATCAGTTAATATTTGGTTTATATCATTTATTATGGTTTCCTCGTGGTAGTCGAGAAATTCTTTCTCCATTGTGTCTCGGCGTAGTGTCACCATTTTATTATTTGCAATATCTCTTGGCCCTATCTCAAGTCGAAGTGGTACGCCCCTCATTTCCCATTCATAGTACTTTTTACCTGCTCGCAAGTCTCTGTCGTCAAAATGTACGCGCATACCATGCTTTTTTAGTTTGTTGGCTAGTTGTCTGCAAAAGTCAATTACTTCTTGGGCTCCTTTTTTGAAGAGTACCGGTACAATAACCACTTGATAGGGGGCAACGCTTGGGGGAAGTATCAAGCCGGATGAATCACCGTGAATTCCAATGATGGATGCAATTACCCTGTCTGATAAGCCATAACATGTCTGATAAACATGTTCATGTTCACCGTCTGCTGTTTCATAGGTTATATCAAATGTTTGGGCGAATGTCTGACCCAGATTGTGCACTGTGCCAATCTGGAGAGTTTTACCATCAGGAAGGATGGTGTCAAAGGCCATAGTATAATCAGCCCCTGGGAATTTATCCCAATCCGGGCGCCGGGTAACAATGTATGGTATTCCTAATTGGTCGAAAAAGCTTTGATAAATTTCAATAGCATCATTCACTTGGTTTTGGGCGCCTTCAGAGTTTACATGAATAGTGTGGGCTTCTTTGAAGGTTGTGATTTCCCTAACTCTTATAAGGGGTCTTGTGTGTTTTGTTTCATAACGGAAGGTGTTTACTACTTGGTAGAATTTCATGGGAAGGTCTGAGTGAGATCTAACCCATAGTTTAAAAATAGGATACATTGCAGTTTCGCTGGTAGGTCTCAATGCCAGTTTTTTATTAAGAGGGGTTAAACCTCCATGTGTTATCCAGTAAACTTCTTCCTCAAAACCTTTAACATGTATAGCCTCCTTAGCCAGTTCATCTTCAGGGATTAGGAGTGGGAAAAGAACTTCCTCATGATCATCGTCTAAGAGTTCTCGGAGTAATTTCAAGGCATACTTTCGTATCTTAAAACCTTGGGGCTGCCAGACATGCATTCCCTTTATGGGATAGCGTGTGTCAATTATCTCTGCTTCTTCAAGGATATTGTGAAACCATTCGCTAAAATTTGACATTTCTTCACCAATAGTAAATTGAATAAATATAACAATATAGCAAATATGAATTATTTCTATTCAGTTTTATTTTTAGACTAATAAGTATAGCTAATATTTGCTAAAATATATTCTTTTCTAGATTGTAAAAAAATCTTAAGAAAAAATTTGATAAATTGTATGGCTGAAAATTAAATCAAAAATTATTTTATCTTTCACCCTAAAGAATATATGGAGATTGAAAAAAGGAGATATTCATGGATTTTAATCGGGTGAAATTACCACGAGAAATACACAGTGGCCCTGGAGTAATAACTGAAACAGGATCCATCTGCAAGGATTTGAAACTAACTGGTAAGTTATTGGTAGCCACTGGCCCCCATACCCTAAAAGTTGCTGGTGAAAAAGTAATAGAAAGCCTTAATGCATATGATTTTGATGCAGATACTGTGATCGTTGAAAAAGCATCCACTGATGCTGTTAGGCAAGTTCAAGATTCTATGGGTAGTGTTGATGCTGTTCTTGGAGTGGGCGGTGGAAAAGTGATTGATGTTGCTAAAATGGCAGCCACCAACTTAGGTGTGCATTCAATAAGCATTCCCACGGCTGCTTCGCATGACGGTATTTCATCCCCACGAGCTTCCATAAAAAACCAGGAAGGAAGTGTTTCTATGGAAGTAGAACCACCGGTAGGGATCATTGCTGACACACAAATCATCAGCCAAGCCCCTTTTCGACTCTTAGCTGCTGGATGCGGAGATATCATATCAAACTACACTGCAATTCTCGACTGGAAACTTGCCCACCGTTTGTTAAACGAAGATTTCAGTGACTCATCAGCTGCATTATCTCTAATTACGGCAGAAACCATGATTAAATCTGCTGGTGACATTAAAGAAGGACTTATTGAGAGTGCAGCCATAGTAGTGAAGGCTCTCATATCCAGTGGAATGGCCATTAGCATTGCTGGTAATAGCAGACCAGCCAGTGGTGCTGAACATAAATTCAGCCACGCACTTGACATTATAGCCCCTGAACCAGCCTTGCATGGAGAACAATGTGGAATAGGGAGTATTATGATGATGTATCTACATGGCGGTGACTGGGAATTCATACGTGACACCCTTAAAACCATCAAAGCTCCGATAAACGCATCTCAACTTGGTATTGATCCACAATATATTATCGAAGCTCTCACCAAATCACACACTATTAGAAAAGAAAGGTACACAATATTAGGTGACAGAGGACTTACCGAAAAAGCCGCTGAAACATTAGCACGTAAGACAAGAGTTATTGATTAATTCCTGTCAATCAATCATATAAATTAATCCGTGGAGTGGATAAAAAATGATAACCCTCATTGGAAACGACTTAGCAAAAAAAGGACTTAAATTCATGCATTATGGGGCTGCCAGCCAGTGCGAAAAGTGTCGCTTTAAGGTAACCTGTATTGATTCCCTAGAAGAAGGAAGAATGTACAAAATCAGAGATGTTAAAAATACCGAACACCCTTGCATGATTCATAATGGGGGTAAAGTGAAAGTTGTGGATGTGGAAAAAGCTATAATAAAAGCTATGATAGACTCCAAACGTGCCTTTGAAGGTTCAAATATTGTTTTCGTACCGCCTGACTGTGATGAAGAGTGTTCCATGAGGGGACTCTGCTTTCCAGAGGGCATTTACCATGAAGACAAATGTAAGATCATAAAAAAAATGGGAAATCCCCAAGAAAAATGTCCTAAAGGATTAAACTTAAGTGTTGTCCTATTAAAACAACAATGAATCTGGTGATTTGTTTATAATTATACCTTCTTTATAATATTTCAAATCTAAATAATGGAGAGTATTCATGCATCCTAAAAAAGAAGTAACATGGGAAGCTTTTCAGTTAGTAGATGATGCAAAAAAGGAAGTTGCCATCAAAGCAGCCATGATGGTGAATGATGGTGATATTTTAGGATTGGGAACTGGCTCTACGGCCCATTACTTTATCCAAAAACTGGGAGACCGAATAAAAAATGAAGAAATAGGGATTATGGGAATACCAACTTCTTATCAGTCTTTTTTCTTGGCTAAAGATTGTGGAATACCCTTAACCACCTTAGATGAACACTTGCCTGATCTGGCAGTGGATGGTGCTGATGAAGTAGACCCTGATTTGAATCTCATCAAGGGTGGTGGTGCAGCTCACACTCTGGAAAAAATTGTGGATTCTGCAGCCAAAAAGTTTCTAGTAATTGTGGATGAATCTAAAAAGGTTCAGAAACTGGGAGATTTCCCAGTGCCCTTGGAAGTTATACCATCAGCATACAGGCCAGTTACCCAACAAGTCAAAAAATTAGGAGGAACACCTTCACTTAGAATGGCAGAGATGAAGGATGGGCCGGTTATTACCGACAACAACAATTTTGTAGTGGATGTTCAGTTTAAAGAAATCCAGGATCCCCAAGAACTGGAAATAGAACTCAACAACATACCCGGTGTGGTAGAAAATGGGATATTCCCAGGTATAGCAGACCAAGTTTTAATTGGCACTGCAAACGGAGTTGAATCTGTAAAAAAATAATAATATTGTGACACAGTGTATAATAAGGTAATATATAAAAATTGATTAAAATTCAATATTATATCCGGAAAATATACTTAAAACCATCAATTATGGCTTTGATTCTTTAAAATAACTTATCATAGCTATTATATATCCTTTCAATATAGTACTTTGATAAATAATCCTAAAACACTGGTGACCAGGTTGGCAACCAATGAAATAATCAAAGCCTTCTTATAATCTATTTCTAGTAATATTTTCAAAAAAATTGATTCACTTAGCCAAACAATAGTTTCAGTTAATAATAGGTTGAAAAACAAATATTGATAGCTTAACGTAGCCAGAGGAAGAGTCACAGAATTGATTAATAAAGACACTGAAAATAATTTAAAGGGTTCTTTTCTTATAAAAAGCCATAAAATAGCAAATTCAATTATTAATGTAAGAATCCAAGGGAATATTATCAAATACATAATTATATAATTTAAATACGATATTATTGAAGTAACCGGTAAAATATATGTGAATGATTGTTAGATTAGATGAATACTTTTAAGGTAGTATTCTGTTTTTATAGGTTTTACATCATTGCTAATAGTACCCATTAAGAGAATTGCAACTAAAAAACATTTACTGGGATTTTCTCCGCAGCACTATAATGAATATTGTTGCCAGTGCCACTATAGGCAATGCAATGAAATATAAATAAAATTCCCATGATGGTCCAGGGGTTGTTGGTTCAGGAATCTGGTTTTGACTCTGGAATGGTTTTTCAACTTTCTGACCATTACTGTAGTTATAGATGATTTTTGTCTTTTTAATATCCAGATTATTATCCTTTATCGAGTTAATTTCCAGCAAAATTAATGCACTTTCCAGAGGATCAGCTACATTTACCGTTCCAAACATACCTTCCAGGGTTAGATTTGATGAAGCTACACGGGTGTTGTTTTTAAGGAAATCTTCTATTTCTGTTTCATCCATTTGATCCATTTTAGCCGAATCAAACACGGTCCGAGGTACTGCATATACTGAACACGTGCTTAATTTGTAAAAACTAAACTCTGATGAGGTTAAGATCTCAGCAGAGGGATTAGGTGTGCCATGCAGAATAAAAACATAATCTGGGTAATCTTGAATATTGGTAATCTGATAACTAAATGGAACATTCTTTTGACCAGGTTCAATAACATCAGCAGTTGCTGTGCCAATTGATCCTAGGATTAGGAGTACAACTAATATTTTGCTGAAATTATGTGACTTCATAGTTTTAAATTATCTCCTATTTAAGATATTTTTTACTATGCCAAACATTATTAATAGTATATCCCTTCAATTTAGGGAAGTTTCCTTTCAATATTGACAAAAAATAATGAATTATTCCTGTAAAATTTCACTTATTTTTAAATTGAATTTTTTAATTTTTGTATTGCTGAGGAAAATATGAATCCAAGGCCTAATACCAAGACAATAGTAGCCCCCGATGCAAGGTTGAATAGGTATGATACGTATAATCCCCCCATAGTGAGTATGACTCCTAAAATCACAGCGAATATCATCATATGCCCGATCTTATAAGTATATTGTTTGGCAATGGCTGCAGGAATGGTTAAAAGAGCTATTACCAGTATGACCCCCACCACTTTTATCAAAACCACCACTGAAAGAGCTACGATTGATAAAAGAAGAAGGTAAATGTATGTTGTGGGCATTCCAATAACTTGGCTGAATTCTTCATCAAAGGATATGCTTTGAAACTCTTTGTAAAAGGATAAAACTGTTACAATAATAATTAGATCCAGAAAAAGCATTATGATAATGTCATTTACTGGCACAGTTAGTATGCTGCCAAATAGATAGCTCATTAGATCTGGAACGTATCCTGGTGTTAAATTAATGAATATGATGCCGATAGCCATTCCCAGACTCCAGAGGATCCCTATAGCTGTGTCTTCACTGATTTTGATTTTTTTACTGGTCATCCCCATGATCAGAGCAGACATTATGCTAAAAGGAATGGCAGCCAGTATGGGGTTGATTCCCAGGAAATATCCCAGACCTATACCTCCAAAGGCAGCGTGAGATATTCCTCCGCTTATGAAGACTATTCTTTTAATAACAACGTATGTACCCACAACACCACAGGCCACACTAACCAGAACTGCGGCTAAAAATGCATTCTGCATGAAAGAGTATTCCAGAATTCCAGTCATTTATCTCAATCTCCCATTCCAACTTTAGATATTAATTCCAACTATAGATATTAATGGTCTTTCAATACCCGGTGGGGGATTCCATGGCTAAGTAGGTCAATAGGACATTTATACATCTTTTCCAGGGATCTGGCAGCATGTTCAGCAGCTCCATGATAGTAAAGTTTCCGGTTAAGGCAGGCAATGTTCTCCACATGGCTGGAAACTGCACCCACATCATGACTAACCAGCACTATAGCCATCCTTTCCCGTAATTTTGATAGGAGACTGTAAAAGGAATTCTGCATTTCAGGGTCTATGCTGGCCATTGGCTCATCTAATAATAGTAGTTTTGGTTCCCGCACAATAGCACGGGCAATGAAAACCCGTTGCATCTGCCCTCCTGATAGTTGGCCCATCTGACGATCTTTCATATCCAACATACCAACCTCTGCCAGGGCCTCTTTTACCTTTTCATGGTCTAGATCAGAATACTTTTGAAAAAAACCATGGTATCTTCCGAATAAAACTGTATCAAAAACGTTAATAGGAAAATCAGGGTCAAAAGAGACGTGTTGTGGAAGGTATCCTATGGGATTGGATGGCTTTCCAGGACTTTCCCCAAATACCTTCACTGTGCCTTGGTCCACTTTCACTAGTCCCAGTATAACCTTAAGCAGAGTACTTTTACCACCAGCATTAGGACCTATTATGGCTAAAAAATCATTATTTTTAATTATAAGGTCAATGTCATGAAGTATTGGATATTTATTAAATTTTACGCAGACATCTTTAATTTCTACAGCGTTTTTAACCATATTATCACCGGTATCGATCTGCAGTATTAATCAACCATTATCTATGAGTTGGCAAATGATCTGGCCACTTTTTTCATGTTTTCCAAGTAATTGTCATTTAGAGCATCTACAACTATCACTTTCCCACCTATTTCACGGGCAATAACTTGGGCATTGCTGGAACTGAACTGAGGAGTTACAAAGATAACTGTTATGTTGTCTTTTCGGGCTTGATCCACCATGCTAGCTATTGTTTGGGGTGTGGGTTCTTTTCCCTGTGATTCGATTGGTATTTGTATGAGATTATAATCTCGGCAGAAATAGGCCCATGACGGGTGGTAAACCATGATTTTGGTGTGTTTTTTTCCAGATAATGTTTGTTGGATATTTTTATCAAGTTCATCCAATTGTTTGAGATATTCATCCCTATTTTTTTGGTAATAATCTTGTCCTTCAGGATCAACCTCTACCAAGCTGGTATAAATATTTTCTACCATAATTTTAGCATTTTTAGGTGAAACCCAGACATGAGGATCAGTCCTTTTATCTTCCACTGTGTTTGGGAGTAGTTCTATTCTCTGAGAAGTGTTCACTACTTTCATTTCTGGATTAATGCCTTTTAATTTATCCATCCAAGCTAGTTCGAATTCAATACCCGATCCTACTATGTAATAAATTTTTGCATCTTGAACTTGCTTCATCTGGTTTGGTAGCGGCTCGTATGTATGGGGATCAGCACCTTGAGGCACCATAACAGTGACATTCACCCGATCTCCCCCAACTTGTTTTACGAATTCCTCCTGAGGCCCAACTGTCACCACAACCCCGATCTTATCATTGGAATATTGTGATTGCCTGTTCATATCCCTAAAATTTTTGTTGGCAAGAAGCAAACCAGTTAATAAGAGTAAAATTAAAATTAAAGATGCAAATAATATCAATACTACTTTTCTCTCCATTGAAGCACCGCATAAATTTA
>JGI24710J26742_10001788_pt1 | contig 19491 bp, 17 predicted proteins | sample BioPla2DNA2_FD_26742 | JGI IMG/M metagenome (IMG submission 26742) | reverse complement strand
CGGGGCTCTGGTGGAAAATAAACCCCTTTTTTTGGTTCGGCCATGGGGCACTACTTTAAGGGACACTGGCCCTGAACGATCCATCCAATAGATTACAATTANGTTNGGGAAGTGTTCAATTCCTTCNAATGCTTCAGCATACTCTGGAAAGATTTCAATTGTAGAAAGCTCTTCAGAGAACCTTCCCTGGTGTGGGGATCCTTTTTTTATTTTATAAGGAGATTTAACCAAACCAATAGCTTTTAACTCCATTTATCCTCAAATTCATCTGTTATAATTTTTCGACTCACTTGTTGTATATATTATCTAATTAACCTATTAGATTTATTAGTTTCAGATTGAAGTTTTTATCAGAAAATTCTCAGAATTATAATTAATACCTCTACGAGTAAAAGTTAACAGGATATTAATTACGGAAATTTTTAGAAATAGTCATTTATCAATGGAGAACCCCGCAGGGATTATTTGAATGGGGAGTTTTGGTTGGGTCCTGCGGGCATAAATTTAGGGAGGCAATTAGTAATATTGCTATTGCTTCTCCATTGATCGTGGTTTAATAAAGTATTTGCAAGTTAAACTTATATAACATCCTTTATATAGGTTTCGGAGACCTATAAAAATTTATATTAGAATATTAAGCACTTTAAACAAAAAAATTCATGTTTAAAAATTTTTTCCACAGTTAATATTTTTGATGAGCAAAACCAAAAATATTCATGATACCCTGCCCAAAAAAACTTCATAAAAAAATCTGATTAATAATAAAAAATATCCAAATATCATTCTAATGTAGCATTATCACTTTTACCTTGGGCTAAATCATTAAAAAAAGTTTATTTATCATTGTATAACTTGCATAATATTTCCTAAGTTCTGGGATATATCTTGTTTAATATTCTTACTGTGTTTTATAAATAGATTTTAATCACTCCACTACCATAGTGCAGTCTTTTGATATTAACCCTAAAAAGGAATGTAACTAGTATCAACAAAATCATTGAAATAATCTAAACCCACCAGCAATAATGGTGAAAAGATATTGACATGGGTATATTATTAGAACTAGGTCTTTTTTCGATTAATCAAAATGAAAAAACATGTTTGTAGATAAATTAAAACATTGAAAACCTTTTTCAAGGAATTGAAAAGAATCAATACCCTGTTCCTGAAAGTGGGTTTGAAGGGCTAAAAGTTTATATTGTAAAAGGTTAAAATTATTCCCTTAGTCCCTTGGTGTAGTGGCAATCATGTGAGACTCTGGATCTCGCGACAGCGGTTCGACTCCGCTAGGGACTATCTTTATTCATCCCATAAACAGCCTAATTATTTCTTAGGTTTCTCATTTTGAGCATGTTACAGTAATTCTCATATTTAATAAAAATATTTGCCATAAATTCTTGTTAAAGCTAGTTATAGTCCAATAACGCCGTGTATTAATTATTTAGATAAGTCCTTTTTTAATATATACAGACTATATCCAGCTATGGTTTTTTAAAAAAAAGATGCCAATTAATAATAAATGAATACTTGAACAATTAAGTATATATTATATTAATGATAATTTAAGTAAAGTATTATATTGTAAAAATAAAGCAAAAAAAGGGATCTATATGAATGATGATGAACTTTGTGATTTCCAATGTATCAATGAAAACTCAGTGAGGGGTGTTAAATCACAAATGCTTCAAGATGAAACATTTCAACTCATTTCCGATCATTTCAAAGTGCTCAGTGACCCTACTAGAGTCAAAATACTCTATGCTTTAACTCAAACAGAGATTTGTGTCTGCGATTTAGCCGCAGTTCTGGAGATAACAGATTCAGCAGTTTCTCACCAACTTAGACTGCTAAGAGATAAAGACTTGGTAAAATTCAGGAAAGAAGGTAAAATGACCTATTACTCACTATCGAATGATGAAATTATAGATATGATAAAAATGGGAACCAGCTTTGCCGAAAAATAAAAAAAACCGTTGTTAACAGAATAACCTAGCAAAAAAAGTTTTATTAGAATAAAAAAAAACAATGATATAACAGAATAAAGTACCAGCAATTTTTATGATAATTTTAAAATTTTTAGGGGGAACAGACCATATACTATCGGATATGGTTAATAAGATATTATTTCAGAACTTAAAAATTAAAAAAAAACTTGATTTATTAAAGTAACTATGAATTTAGTGGAATATACTAAAAACAACCCCCAACAATTGAATACAATAAACAGATGAAAATGATATTTCAGCAGGAGATATAATATAATGAGATGGTCGTTAGTTGTACTGGCTGTTATCCTGTTAATAGTAGGTTACGCCTATGTATCAACAGTAAATGGTCCAATCACCCCCGAAGGTAGGCTATCATTTGTGAAAGTCGCCAATCCCGATATGTATCCGGGACACTTGCATTCTCAATTATTAGCCAAATTCGCCAAAGAACATAATTCTAAATCAGTACTAGTAGTGCATTTTGCTGGTAGTTCTAACTACCGTAACTACAAAGAGGGAGATATAGAGATCCTTGAACTGGCCTTCATTGACTCCCAGGGAACCGGTGCAGTAGGTGATACTGACTACTGGGATTCATTACAGATAGCATTATTCGGCGCCCCTGAAGGTAGATATAAATATAAGAGTGATGGAATCGTTTTCAACACCCTCGATGAAGCTTTAGACTATATTTATGGTGTTGCCAGGGAAAATGGGCAGGAAGGACCTATACCCATGTATTGGCATGGTACGGCCCGTAAAGACAACCCTATGATTGCTCAGGGTTGCGGATTCCCATTATTCTTTGATATAGTGAGGAAACAATATGGAATCATACCCGCCTATGTATACACATTAAGAGGCATGGTTTTACCCTACTTTAAAGACCCCTATGCNAATTACGAGTTAACACACTATACTGAACTTCAGAACTTCTACCAGCAGGGAATGATCGACTTCAGATAGGAATATAAAAACAATATTATTCCTATTTTTTTAACTCTTTTTCCAATTTTTCAAAAATAACCCGAGGTTTGCAACCATACTCCTCAATATATAACATGATTTGTTTATCATCAACTTTGAAGTTCTTTTTNACAATCTCTCGGGTTTCCTCCTTAGAATAGGAAATACGTATTACATCAAAAAACAGGTTTAAAATAAAAACAATAAACTGTGAAACTATGAAAAAATCAGTTAAAATATCATATTTAACACCCTTAAACCTGAAAACGAAGGCAGTTTGAATTACGACATTTACCTGGGTAAGATCATTCNTATGCTTAAAATATTCCATTAATATACCAAAATAGAAGGGGAAAGTATCAAAACCTTTATTCAATGACCATAAGCTCAATCCAACCTTATCTTGATCAATGAATTCTGAGTCTAAAATCTTATCTGCTAATAAAACTACATCATATTCTTGCACTTTCTTGTAAACTTCTTCATTGGTTTTAACACCGAGATCTTTTCTCAGTGTCCTGTAAAATTCACTGAAAACCTCAGAAGAACTCATATCTGGGTCATCCAAAAAAAGTGTGGGATCATAAACATTTAAATCAAGAATTTTCAAAGCAGTGTAAATATTAGCAGACTTACCAGTCCCAGGACTACCTGTAATTAANACAAATCTTCCTTTCTGGTTTTTTAAACTGCGAAACATGTTATATATCTTTCGAAACGACCGGGTGTAAACAAAATCATCATTGTCTCCCTCCGATTGAACCTTATAATCAGCCATGTTATTATTATTCACCCCTACATTTAATTTAGTTACTATTTCACAGTTTGATTTAGATATTGGAGAAAATAAGATGGTAAATGCTTAGTGAATAATTGAACAATACCTATAATATCTGAGAAGATATAAATTAACTATTAAAATAGCATTGAGTTTGGAAAAATCTATCAAGGTTTATAAAAAAAGGCAAAATAAAAAAAAAAACATGCTAATTACATTCAGAAATTTTATATTAATTTATCAAAAACTAATTAACAAGGTGTTTTTATGGAAACAGTTAATATTCTTATTGAAGCCCTTCCCTATATTAAAAAATTCCACCAGAAAAAGATAATGATCAAGTACGGTGGCCATGCCATGATCGATTCAGATGCCAAGAGTTCCACAGCCCGTGACACCGTACTACTCAAATATGTAGGCATGGACCCTATAGTAGTTCATGGAGGGGGTCCTGAAATATCCCGTTCCATGAACAAACTAGGTAAGGAACCAAAATTTATTGGAGGATTGCGTGTAACTGATCAGGAAACCATGGACATTGTGAAAATGGTCCTAGTAGGGAAGATCAACACGGAAATAGTGGCCAACATTGGATTGCACGGTGGTAAAAGTGTTGGATTATCTGGGGAAGATAACCTACTATTAAAAGTTCGTAAACGTTCCCCCCAAGTTGTTGTAAACCAGGATACTGGTGAGGAGCAAATGGTTGACTTGGGACTGGTGGGAGAAATTGAATCTATAAACCCCGAAATCCTGGAAGTTTTAACTGAAAACCAGTACATACCCGTAATCAGCCCAATTGGGGTGGATGATAAGGCTAACACCTTAAACTTAAATGCGGATACTGTGGCTGGCGAAGTGGCTGGGGAGGTTGGTGCTGAGAAACTCATCATACTCACCGATGTCCCAGGCATTCTTCGAAATTCTTCAGATCCCCATAGTCTTATTAAAAAAACCAATATAAAAGAAGTTTTAACACTCATAGAAGATGGAACAGTGCAAGACGGTATGTTACCTAAGGTCTTAACTTGTATCAGTGCCCTGGAAAATGGAGTTAAATCGGCACATATAATTGATGGAAGGATAAAACACAGCATACTCCTTGAGATTTTCACTAAACAGGGTATCGGCACCATGATTACCAAATAAACCACATACTGAATATATTGTTTAGCATCTGATGAAAAACGAGTAAATAATTTATCCAAATCCAATGGAGTTTTTTTAATATGAGAGTAGCAATCATAACTGATGATTCTTATGGTGAAAGGGCTTATGAAACAATTAAAGAAGAATTTGACTCTGAGTATATCTTGATAGATCCACCAGGTTCTGCCTTTATGGATGAAATTGATATTTCACCAGAGATCATCAATAAGCTGGAAAAGTTTGATCTTATTCTTAGCTATGTTTTACATCCTGATCTGGCCCTTGACTTGGTTGAAGCCCTTCATGATAAAGTGGAATGGATCATTGTAGGCGCCTGGAAAGGTGAATGGTTTAAAAACCAGCTAGAAAGCTATGGTAATGTCACGTGTCCTGAAAACATGTGCGACCTTACTGAGAATGGTAATGCTGCTTTTGATGAGTTTGTTTCTGTGTTTGGGAAACCAGAAGTCAGGGTTAACTGTCAAGGGGATAAAGTAGTTGATGTGGAGGTTTTAAGGTGTGCTCCCTGTGGTAGCACTAAATTTGTGGCTGAGGCAGTTACCGGAGAATCAACCACCAATTTACCAATTAAAGTAGGACTCAAAATACAACATTACCCTTGCAGAGCTGGTAGGATGCGACTTTTCACTGATGATGAATCTAAAAGGGAGATGGCCGCTAATTTACATAAAAATGCCTTTGAAGATGCTTTAGAAGATGATCATTCTGATTAATTTTTATACGAAAATCATTTTCAATATTGACTCATTTTTTTGAAATTAATTAATTTGGATCCTAAATTTTTTTTAAAAAAATCATGCATATATCCCGGAATCACACTTTTTTATAGTTTGTAGACTTATCATGCAACTTTTTTATAGTTGGTAGACTTATCATGGAAAAATTAGGGTAATGATAATGATTCTATAGGCTAATATGAGTTGGATGTGGGGATTAGATCAAAAATTAAAATCTATTATGCGTATCTCAATTGTGCCTCCCCTTAAAAATAATAAGTGAACAAGGAGCTTAGTATTCTCAATTAATAGAAATCTCAGTGAATGGAAATAATTTAATAACCAGCCCAACTAAGAAATGAATGTGAGACATATGTTAGAAGTAGCAATTATTGGAGCCAGTGGTTACACTGGAGGCGAACTTTTAAGATTCCTTGAAATTCATAGTGGAGTGGAAGTTGTGGCTGCCACTTCCAGACAGTACGCAGACACCCCTATAGGTAAGATACATCCCCACTTGCATGACATGGATTTGAAATTCACTAATCAATCCCCATCAGACTTGGATGTTGACTTAGCATTCACTGCCACCCCCCACGGTGCTTCCATGAACATAGTCCCTGAACTGGTGGAAAAGGGGATTAAAGTAGTTGATCTAAGTGGGGATTACCGATTCGATGATGTTGGCGTCTATGAGAAATGGTACGGATTGGAACATAAAAAACCCTTAGAAGCTGTTTATGGAATGCCTGAAATGTACCGGGATAAAATCAAAAATGCAAACCTGGTTGCAAATCCAGGATGTTATGTGACTGGTGCAATACTGGCTGGAATACCTCTTGTGAAAAACGGCTTAGTGGACACTATTATTGCTGATTCTAAAAGTGGTGTGAGTGGTGCTGGTATAAACCCCACTCCAGCCACCCATTACCCAAATATTGGTGATAATGTAGTGCCCTACGCATTAACCAACCATCGTCACATGCCAGAAATCCAGGAAAAACTCAGAAAATATGGAAATGTGCGAGTTTCATTCACACCCCACCTTGTACCAGTTATCCGAGGTATTATAACAACTCTACACTGTTTCCCACATCTTGAAGTTACACCTGATGAAGTATTTGGGCTTTACCAAAAACAGTACAATGATGAACCTTTCATTAGGGTGATGGATGTGTCGGAAGTTCCAAGAACCAGTTCTGTTCGCGGGTCTAACCTATGCCACATAGGTGGATTTGAAATTGATGAAAACGGCAGATTAGTAATTATTTCTGCAATTGACAATCTGGTTAAGGGTGCATCAGGCGTGGCTGTTCAAAACATGAATTTGATGTGTGGGTTTGCCGAGACAATGTCCCTGGAAGCTGTGGGTTTACATCCCTAAAGTTTTATAAACTTTGATCCACATATTTTATGAAGATTATAAGGATTTATGAAAAGAATACATGAAAAATTAGTGTGAACCTTATAATAATCTTCTAATAATAGATTTATTCTTAAATGAACCCCTAGTTTCTAAAAAAAACGCACCAGAACTATTAATTGGTTGAGGTAAAAATGAAAACTATTATTTTGTTTTATTCAAGAAGTAGGAAAACAGCACTGGTAGCTAGAACTCTGGCTGAGGAAATTAATGCTGACACAGTTGAAATAGTTGACTTGACTGAACGAAACGGTCCATTGAACTATTTAAAAGCTTCAGTGGATGCATTTCGTGAGCAGAAAACTTTAATCAAACCTGAAACTGTGGATCTATCCAATTATGATCTGGTTTATATTGGAAGTCCTACTTGGGGCAGTAAACCTGCACCAGCTATTATCACCCTTATTGACCAATGCGATTTTAAGGGTAAAGATGTTATTCTGTTTGCTACTATGGGCAGTTCTGGTGGTCAGAAGGTGATTGAGAGAATCAGAGAAAAAATAGAGCCTCGGGGTGGCAGGATGATTAAATCTTTCCAAGTGAAAACTGGTGGTAAAAAAATTGAAGAACTAGTGGATGATGTTGCAAAAATCGTCCAAGAAGAAGATCTTCACATATATGGAATCTGATAAGCCAGAAAACACTTAATAATATATATAACACTATACAATTTTAAATCAAACTAGTAATAATGAATCAAGTTATTAATGTTAAATTAAATTGATATATCGAAAACAAACTATTACAAATATGAAAAAATTGATTTAATTTCTTAAATAGAAAAACTGGTGATCTGTTTGATAAACTATGAACGGTTTCTAGAATCATACAAACCCCTCATCATCATTCCAGTGGTGATCACCATCATAGCCATTATATTGGCACTTACCATTGGTCTGGAGGAGGGTATCGAATTAAAAGGTGGAACAACAGTTGTTGTACATTTGGAAAAGCCGATAAGTCAAGGTGAACTAAAAGCTTTAATTAGTGATGGTATTTCCAATCAACAAGTTGATGTTATGGTTAGTAAAAATCAGGCTACTGTAGAGATTGCAGGCAATGTGGATGTGGTGGAATTATCATCTGTTCTGGAGGGAACTGGAACTATCTCCAGTTACAGATCAGTGGGTCCAGTATTGGGTAAAGAATCAATGACCCAGATCTATTATGCTCTGGCCTTTGCATTCATCTTTATGAGTATAACTGTGTTTATAATTTTCCGTGATTTCGTTCCCAGTATTGCAGTTATCACAGTTGCACTTTCAGATATTATCATTGCCATTGGGGGAATGAGCTTATTCGGAATCCCGCTTTCAGTTGCATCTGTGGGTGCCATACTCATGCTTATTGGTTATAGTGTAGATACTGATATCCTGTTAACCACCAGAATCCTGAAACGAAAGGAAGGAACAATTACACAAAGAGCTATTACTGCAATGAAAACTGGTCTGACCATGGCTGTAACATCCATTAGTTCCATGGTCACCCTATACTTGGTGGTTATTTTCCTAATCCCCTCAGCTCAGACTTTGGCAGATATAGCTGCTGTGCTTATTATCGGTTTAACTGCGGATATTTTAACCACCTGGCTAATGAACCTTGGCATACTTAGATGGTACTTGGAGGCACGAAAATGAAGTACAAGGAATTTCTCAAAGATAAACGAGTTATATTACTTATCGTGCTGATTATTGGGAGCATAGCTGCCATGTCCTTTTTTGGGATTGAACAGGGTTTAGATCTTAAAGGCGGGTCAGTTATACAGATTCAACTGGAAAAGCCTGTAGATAGTGCTACTATGAACACTGTTACTGCAGTTATGGATAAACGGTTGAACATTTTCGGTGTTAAAGATGTGAAGGTTTACTCCAGTGGGAATCAAAATGTGATCGTTGAAATTGCCGGAGTACAACCCGATGATGTGGCAAAAATTGTGGGAACTCATGGTAAATTCGAAGCAAAAATCAAAAATAAAACAGCCCTTGTGGGTTCAGACATTACCAATGTACAACCATTCCAAGTAACCGGGAACCAATGGCGTGTTCCTTTCACAGTATCATTGGAAGGTGCTAAACGTTTTGCTAATATAGCTAAGGGCCAGGGTGGTGTTCCTGTTGAAATGTATCTGGATGATCAACTTATAACCTCCCCTGAACTTTCCCCAGGACTGGCCACTGGTCAAGCATCCACAACTGTGGAGATCAGTGGAGGATCACCAACCAAGGAAGAAGCAGTGAAAGAGGCTAAAAGTATTCAAACACTCTTACAATCCGGTGCACTGCCAGTTAAAGTTAAAATTGTGGGTGTCAGCAGTGTTTCCGCAGAACTAGGTGATCAGTTTATTCATGGTGCTCTGATAGCTGGCTTGTTAGCATTGGTGGTTATTTCAGGAATAATCATGCTAAAGTACCGAAAGATCATACTAATTGTTCCAATAATGTTGACCAGCATTGCCGAACTCATTCTGATTTTAGGTACTGCCGCGGTGATTCACTGGAACATTGACTTGGCAGCTATTGCTGGTATAATTGCGGCTATTGGAACTGGAGTTGATGATCAGATCATCATCACTGATGAGGTGCTTAAAGGGTTTAAGGAGAAAAAAAGAATCGGCGGAGTACGGTCTCAGATAAAAAAGGCTTTCTTTGTCATATTTGCTGCTGCCGGTACTCTTGTCGCAGCCATGCTACCACTAGCATACATTGGGTTTAGCAGAGGAGCCACTGGTATAGGTGTGCTATCTGGTTTTGCATTCACCACTATAATCGGAGTTTTAGTTGGAATATTCATCACCAGACCAGTTTATGCTAAGTTCATTGAAATGGTGCTGGATAAACGCTGATGGAATTATTTTTTTAAAAATTCCAACATTTCTCCCTTTTTTTGGTGTTTTGTCTTAAAAATTGAATGTATTTAAATTATTTTTAAAAAATAATTCTGTATTCTCTTCTGGAATTTTTGTGAATATTTTTTTTAAAATATCAGTCTATTACAAGTTTATCCTAAAAATTTCATCATCAATAATGGATAATCTTATAAAATATTATCAGAATAATCTACTTCAAGAACTTGTTAAGGGTGAAACATGAAAACTCCTAAGGAATTGAAGGTAAAACCCATTAAAAATGGCACAGTTATTGATCATATTAGTGCGAATAATGCCTTAAAAGTCCTTAAAATATTGGAACTGCCTAGTCAAGAGACTGGTGTGACCTTGGCCATGAATGTGGAATCCAGTCAGATGGGTAGTAAGGATATTGTTAAGATCGAAGGCAGGGAACTGGCTTCAAGAGAAGTAGATGAAATAGCCCTAATCGCACCTCATGCCACTATAAACATTATTAGAAACTACGAAATTGTTGAAAAAGGAAAAGTCAACCTTTTAGATGAAATTAAGAATATAATATGCTGTTCAAACCCTAACTGCATTACTAACACTGACGAACCAGTCAAAACACGCTTCATAGTATTGAATAATGAACCATTAATCCTTCGCTGCTACTACTGTGAACGGATGATGGACCAGAGTGATGTTGATACACAATTCCAACTATTTTAGATAAGAACTGCTAACTTTAAGAATCCATAGACCCTTAATCCAAAAATACTCAGATAGGATCACTGCTTGCAAGAAATCACTTAAAAATGGGTTTGTTCCCAAAAAAAGTGTGAGGGGGATTTTAATGGAAAAAGCACGGGAAATATTAAAGATCAACACCCAGAAGAGGGTAGAAATAAAGGATATCACCACTGAAGTTTCCGAAATTTTATCACGCAGTGGCATTAAAGAGGGACTTTTAAATGTTTACAGCCCCCATTCCACATCTGGAGTGGTTATTAATGAAAATGAATCTGGTTTAGTAAGAGATTTCAAATTAACGTTGGAAAAGGTCATTCCACAAGGTGCTGGATACCAGCATGATCGTATTGATAACAATGCAGATAGTCATATTCGGGGCTTTTTATTGGGAGGAAGCCAGACCGTCCCAGTTGAAAATGGTAAGATGATGCTGGGAACTTGGCAGAGTATCTTTTTCATTGAATTAGATGGTCCAAGGCAGCGAAACTTAACAGTGACAGTGATTGGTTAGTGAAAAAACCTTTATTTTCAGGGACCGTAAAACTATAAAAAAAAAATATGATGAACACAATTCTCATAGCCAACATAACTAATTCACTTTTAGAAGATGCGATTTCAAAAACATGCTCCCAGAAATTGTGGTTGATCCATGAAGACAATCTCAGTAAAAAACCTTTGGGCTTGTTAATTTCTGGTTTGAATCTACCTGCCAATTTCAAGGTAAGCTACCATCATGTACCACTTGATGATTTAAAATTGGCATATTCGAAAGTTACCAAGATTGTTCATAAGGCATTTGAAAAAAGTGATGATGTCCATTTTGCCTTGGAAGCTAATCTGTTAGGTTTGCAGATTATGGAAGCAGCCAAAGAATTTGAAATCAAAAATTATTATATAGTGCAGGGAGAAAAACTTAAAAAAATTAAGGCTTGTTTTATTAGGGGTTTTTAAATTAAAAAGTTCCCAATAGGGTTTAATCAAAAACCCTTAAACGCAACCTCCACTGCTACCACAGGATACTCTAGTTCAAAGTTCCTAATGACTTGAGGATTTATTTCACCGAAGAACCCCTCTAGACACACCTCAGAAGTTCCCTTTTTAACACCCGTAAGATGTGCACATCGCCCCGGGATGAATGTGGGCTGATCCAGATCTTCAATAACCATTTCCAAGCCTAAATTGCTAACCAGGGCATGGGTGATTGATTTGATCTCAGTTAAATTAGCTTGGGAATGGGTGATCATTGCCGCCATTTTCTTTACACCCACGGTCCGGGTTTCCTTCTCCTCATCCAGATAAACAGTTTCCCCCACTTCAAAGATTTTCTGGGGCAATTCTTCGTGTTTATTATCCTCAAAGAATTCTAGAAGTCCATTTAACAGGCTTTGACGGATCATGGTCCTGTCCTGACTGATTGGCTGGGCAACTTCCACCCGCTGAGTTTCCGGGATCATCATCTTTTGGTAGTGGTTTTCTTCGTTGGTGAGCATTAGGCTCATTATTTCAGAAAATCCCAGTCCATTCATGATTTCCCGGACATTCTGATCAAAATTATGATAAGGATCTTCCCGGGCTACTGTGGCCACTTGGGGTAATTTTGGTTTTATCTTACGGAAACAATAGCCAATTGCCACGTTTTCAATTATATCCACTTCGTGAAGAATGTCAACTCGATAGGCAGGAATCATCACCTTAACTGTGTCCTGGTCAATGACTTCTGCATCGAAGCGAACTTTTTTCAGAGCATCCGCCACTTTGTCTGCAGATAAAGATATTCCTATAATCTTTTCAGCTTTTTCCACGCTTACCATGCGCTTTTTGGGTGTTAAGTCTGGTCTAGTGAGGGTTCCATCTTTGTATATGTTTTCCATTGTCTGTATCTGGGCACCGGTTTCTGCGAAGCTGGTGGCAATTATATTTAGGGTGCGTTCCACTGCCAGTTGATCAGTTCCAGTTACATCCACAAAGAGGTTTCGTGTTTCAGTGGTTAGTTTGGTGAGTTCTCCATTGATGATCGGAGGCATTGATAGTATGTTATCTTCAGAGTCCATAATTATTGGATATTTAGCGTGTTCATCTATTAGGTGGGCGTATGATCGTCCTTTCTTGTGTTCAGTGAGTATTTCCCTGAGGGTCATTGGTTCATCCATTTCCAGGGGTACGAAAGACACTTCATCAGGGTGGCAAGCTAAATAACGGAAAGGTCCCTGGAGAACATCAAGGTTGTGAATACCTACTGCTACTTTTTTCCTATCCCTACCTAAAACCCAATGCAAGTCTTCTTGGAAGTCCATGAGTTGGCGTAGCTTATCTTCAGTAAGATGAATGCCTTTCACCAGGCAACATGCAGTGTAGGGTCGGATCTCTTCTAATTCTGGATCAACAGTTATGCTGGTGTTTGAGCTTTCCAGTTGATAGTGGGGTAATCCTTCTTCTATTTTCAGGAATCCTTTGAGTGCTCTGGCAACTCCTTCCACAGACAGATAATCTGGACGGTTGGGGAAGAACTCTACTTTAACCTCGTTATCATCATAATCTTCAATATCGCTCCCTATCATGGGTAGTAGGTCAATGAGTTCTTTTTGGCCAATATTTTGACCTAGTAGTTCTCCCAGATCCGTGTAAGTGAATTTTATAACTGGCATACCTTTTCCTCTTCTATAACATTTTTTTTTAATTGTTTCGAAAATATTTCAATTTTAGGATTATATTTTAAAAAGCTTAATCTATGACTATTTCCGTCTAATTTATTTTGATTTTTATTGCAAGAATTACTTATATCTAATATAAGACTTGATATCGGAATTTTTTTTATGGTATAAATTTTTTTGTAGGTGTTTCACAAGCCAAATATGGCTATGAAGAAAATAGACTCTACTGTGAAGTGCAGTGCTCGGTGCTGTAATGAGTTCATCTCCAACCCAGCAGCTTCATGGTATAAGTCAACTAACAGGTGGATTAGTGCTGCTAAAAACCCTATCTCCACTGATAAGAAAAGTATAGATATTAAGACAAAGTGAAAAATTGCCTCCATAACTTCATGAACCATCCACAATGCTATATTGGAATCCAAGATTTCCTGGATTAATCCGGCTAATAATACATAAAAATCAAAGAACATTTTCCAGAATATTTGGGTGTGTACTTCATCACTGATTGCCAGGATCACTGCAATGTAGAACCATAACATTTCCATATTGATTTTCACCTTTTATCTAAACCAATAAAAATGGGGGATTTAATTTCCGTAGATTGTAATTCCATGTTTTTAATGACCTAAAGTATAACCATTGTGACTGTATATTAAAAAGATTATACTCTAAACTATTATAGTCTATTATATTGATATTCTTAGAATTAAATATTTTACTTGGAAATATATTATTTAACCCAGAAATTCATATCCTACTAATAGACCATATCCAAAAGTTAATAAAACTTAGAAATATAATAAAATTTTAATAAAACCAAACCTGAAAGGATGTATATTAAGTTTATATTAATTTTTTTACTGGTTTGGCAGATTTAAGAATTTATGATTATTCACTAACCAAGAGGAGACCTAAGATGAACGAAGTTGAGGTTCCCAAGGACTACCATCATAAAAAAGAAATTAAATGGCAAGAATATTGGCAAAAAACTAATCTGTACCATTTTAATCCAGATGAAAACCGTCCACGTTATATTATTGACACCCCCCCACCATATCCCACTGGTTCCATCCACATAGGCCATGTNTTAAANTGGCTTTACATGGATTTGATAGCTCGTTGGAAACGTATGAATGGATATTCAGTTCTTTTCCCCCAGGGATGGGATTGNCACGGTCTNCCCACTGAAGTTAAAGTNGAGGAGATCCATGATATNAAGAAGAATGATGTTTCACGGGAAGAATTCAGGAAGATGTGTATTGAGCTAACCCGTGAAAATATTCAGGGTATGAAAAGACAGATGCAGAGAATGGGCTACTGCCAGGACTGGTCCCGAGAGTATGTGACCATGACCCCTGAGTATCAGGAAAAAACACAGACCAGTTTTCTCCAGATGTACCATGATGGTTTAATCTACAGGGATGTGCACCCCGTAAACTGGTGTCCCCGCTGCGAGACAGCCATTGCTTTTGCCGAAGTTGAGTACCAGGAAAATGAAACCTTCCTCAACTACCTCGAATTTCCTGCAAGCAATGATGAATCTGGTGTGCCGATAGCCACTACTCGGCCGGAATTACTGGCAGCATGTGTAGCAGTGGTAGTGCATCCTGATGATGAACGCTACCAACACCTAGCTGGCCAAAAAGTAAAAGTACCCCTTTTTGACCGTGAAGTTGAAATAATCACCGACCAAGAAGTTGATCCTCAGTTCGGTACCGGGGCAGTTATGATCTGTACTTTCGGGGATAAAACCGACGTAACTTGGGTAAACCGTTACAACCTAGACATAATTGAAGCCATAAACGAACAAGGAATAATGCAAAAAGTCAGTGGCAAATACTGTGGAATGACCCTAGAAGAATGTAAAAAACTCATAGTAGAAGACCTTGAAAAGGAAGGTTTCCTCACTAAAAAAGAGAAGGTAGACCAGAATGTGGGTCAGTGCTGGCGATGCAAAACACCTATTGAGATCCTGGTTAAAAAACAATGGTTCGTTGCAGTCAAACAATTAAACCCCCAGATCATAGAAACAGCCCAAGCTATGGAATGGATGCCTGAACATATGAAAACTCGCCTCTTAAACTGGACGGGAAGCATGGACTGGGACTGGTGCATAAGCAGGCAACGAATATTCGCCACACCAATACCAGTATGGTACTGTAAATCCTGCGGCAAAGTCATGTTACCCTCAAAAGAGGAACTACCAATAGACCCAACACAAACTCAGCCTTCAAATCCCTGCCAATGTGGAGCTACAGACTTCGCTCCAGAAGTTGATGTCCTGGACACTTGGATGGACAGTTCCATAACACCCCTGGTAATTGCTGGCTGGCCATTACCAGAATACAAAGAATTATTCCCATCCAGTATCCGCCAGCAAGGACACGACATCATCCGAACATGGGCCTTCTACACCATACTACGTAGCCTAGCTCTAACTGGAAAAGCCCCATTTGAAAATGTGGTGGTCAATGGAATGGTGTTTGGAGAAGACGGCCATAAAATGAGTAAATCTAGAGGTAACGTCATTATCCCCGAAGAAGTGGTGGAAGAGTATGGGGCTGATGCCCTGCGTCTGTGGGCTGCTAACAGTGTACCAGGCTCTGATGTGCCCTTCGCCTGGAAAGATGTACAGCACGGATACAAATTTTTAAGGAAATTTTGGAACGCTTTCCGCTTCGTGAACATGCACCTTGCCGGATACCAACAAGAAAATGATGAAAACATAATAAACAGTTTAAAACCTCTTGATAAATGGATATTATCCGTCCTAAACCATCTGGTAGGGGAGGTAACCCAAGCCATGGAGGAGTACAACTTCGCCCATGCCCGCAACAGTATCCAATCCTACATTTGGCATGACTTCTGTGACGAATACATCGAAGCAGTCAAATACCGACTTTACACAGATGACGAGAGTCAATCAAAACAAGCAGCACTTTACACCCTGAAAACAGTGATATCAACTTCGTTAAGACTCTTATCACCCTTCACCCCCCATTTCACTGAAGAAATAAATTATTACCTTGAAAACAACAGCCAAACTGGAAGTGCAAAAGAAGATGATAACAACCAATCCAGAAGTGTGAAGTCAGATAATCCCACCTATAAGAGTATTCACCTTGAAATGTGGCCAAAAGTTCAAGAAAACTTGTTAGACGTGTCTTTTGAGGCTGTTGGCCAAGTAGGAGTGGATGTAATTAGCCAACTTAGACGATTCAAGGCCAGTAAAAAAATGCCCCTGAATACTCCCTTGAAAAAAGCAACCATCTACACATCTTCGGAAGAGGTCTACAATTATCTTAATTTGCTGGAATCGGATATTAAAGGAACCATGCGTATTGAAAATGTTGTGATAACTCGTGGAAAACCAGATGTCCGTGAAACAGTGGTGGAAGTTACCCCCAGAATGGATAAAATAGGCCCAGAATTTAAGGGCCAAGCCCCAATAATTGTAAAATACTTAAAAGAAGAAGATCCGGAAATGATCGCACAAAAAATTACGGAAAATGGTTACATTGATATTGAAGGATCCAAGGTTGGAACTGAACACATCACCAGTAGGAAAGAATTGGTAGGGAGTACTGGAGAAAAAGTAGACCTAATTCTCATGGAAAAACTGGACCTGGTTGTGGAACTGGTAATCTAAACTCCCCATAAAAACACCCCACCCCCCTACAAAATGGATGAGTTTAAGAAAAAATATGATTTTAAGAATGAAAATGGTGATCCAGTGGAATTGGTAGTGGAAAGGGCAGATAGAATTGAAGGAATAGTAAAAGCACCACCCTCTAAAAGTTACACCCACCGAGCTATTTTATTAGCATGCCTTGCCCAGGGAAAGTCTCGCCTGGAAGACCCTCTTTACTCAGAAGACACCCTTGCCACACTGTATGCTTGCCAAAAATTGGGATGTGAAGTTAAAAAATACGATACCCATTGCCTAGTCCATGGAACCAGTGGAAAGTTCAAAAATCCAGGAAAGGTGTTGAATCTTCAAAACAGTGGAACAACCCTACGTTTTCTAACAACAATGGCCACCTTAGCACCAGGACGTACCGTGCTTACTGGTGATGATTCACTGAAAAAACGTCCCATGCAAGATCTACTAGACTCCCTTAAACCATTAGGTGTAGAAGCATTTTCAAAAAATGATGACGGTTTACCTCCAATTATAGTTAAAAATGGTTTCAGAGGAGGCAAAACTAAGATTAAGGGTGATGTGAGTTCACAATACATCTCATCCATATTATTATCAGCACCTTACGCCCAGACACATGTAGATCTAGAGGTAGTGGGTGAGTTTAAAAGCCGACCCTACGTTGACATGACCCTGGATATCATGGAAAAATTCGGAGTGAAGATCAACCATGAAAAAGAAAACCAGTATCACATCCCTAATCAAACTTACCATTCCCAAAAATACACCATCGAAGGTGACTATTCATCAGCATCATACCTGATCGCTGCTGCTGCCATCCTCAAAGGAAAAATAACAGTCCAAAACCTTTTTTCAGATTCAAAACAGGGCGATAAGGTGATATTGGATATTTTAAAGGAAATGGGTGCTGATATTAAGCAAAAAACCGATCATGTTATAATCAAGGGAACTGGTGGGAGTGTCCCTCTGCATTCTGCAACCAGTGCCGCTTCCCTACCCCCTGGTGAACTTTTTACTACGTCACTTCAGGGGACTGATGTGGATCTGGAAAACACCCCCGACCTCCTTCCTACAGTTGCTGCTCTGGCCAGTGTGGCCCAGGGAACAAGCCACATAGTAGGGGTTGAACACGCACGATTCAAAGAAACAGACCGAGTTCACACCATGGCTCTTGAACTGTCAAAACTCGGAGTGAAACTTAAAGAAAAACGGGACGGCCTTATTATTAGTGGAGGGGCACATGGAGGTGTGGTGAAGAGTCATGGCGACCATAGGCTGGTTATGGCCCTGACACTGGTGGGTTTAGTTACTGGGGGAATGCGCATTAAAGATGCAGCAGCACATGAGGTATCTTTCCCTAACTTCCCACAAGTTATGCAGAAACTGGGATGTCCAGTTAAAATACTATAAAACTCTAATTTTTATCTCCAGACAAGTCATTGCAACAAAGTCATAAAGGGGATGTATTTTAGTGAACAATCACATCAGAAAATACTGTTCACTCTAGAATATCACCATGCAATACCAATCTATGAAGAACATCATCATGCAAAACCAGTTGATGATGATAGCCTTTAGAGGATACCCTCTGATGGTGGATGACATAATTAGATGATGACCCATACCCTAATAAGGAAATACTTATATATGAGACCATGAATAATACAGTAATTAATGATTAATTTACCGAATCATGTTTTGAGAATGCAAATCTAAAAAACATTGTAATGTGATTAGTAAAGTATCGAGTTTGATTTAGCAAGTAAATATATCGCAGGATCTGCAGGGGATTAAAATGAAGAAAAACAAGGAAACCAAAATTGTAGTTATGGGCGCCTATAATTCTGGGAAAACCACTACTTTAGAACAGATCTGCCATAATAGGGCTAAGGTTGAATATAATGGCACTACTACTGGTTTAGACTATGGTAGTACCCATATCAGTGGTGAAAAGGTGCATTTCTTCGGAACACCTGGTCAGGATCGTTTTCAATTCATGCGCAAAATTCTCTCAGAGGGCTTGGACGGTGCTATACTGGTAGTTGATAACAGTAATGGAATCACCTCCACGGATCAGGAGATCATAGAACGTTTGGATCAATTCCAAATTCCCTATGTTGTTTTTTCAAATAAACAGGATTTAAACCGCGATAAATTGGAATTGAATTGTGAAGCCCCTATTATTCCCACTATTGCCCAGGAAGGACAAGGAATAATGGATGGAGTGGGAGTTCTTCTAGAAATGGTTAAATCGGGGCGATAATCATCACCCCCCATCAAAGTTCTGAGAAANTAAATTCAAACAAATCTAATTCTGATAAACNGACTTCTAAGTCTACTAAAACTACTTCTAATTTNGATAAACCAATTGATCTAATTATGGAAAANCTTCAAAATCTTTATGATTTGAGGGTGTTTGAAGATGGTGATCCCTACCGGGTGTTGATTAGAACCATNCTATCACAGAGAACCAGGGATGACAACACTGACCGTGCTTCAGAACAGCTTTTCTCCCAATACAAAACCATCAATGACATAGCCAATGCTGACCCTGCCCA
>JGI24710J26742_10001786_pt1 | contig 19519 bp, 19 predicted proteins | sample BioPla2DNA2_FD_26742 | JGI IMG/M metagenome (IMG submission 26742) | reverse complement strand
TTGCCGTCGATAGAAACCTGTTTTCAGAACGGGTGACTGAGAGAATACTTTCGAATAAGAACATTTCGGTTATCTGTAAAGAGGTAACGAGCATAGATACAAAGCGGCCTTCCATAATTGCAGCAGGCCCGTTGACTGAAGGCGAGTTTGCTCGGGCATTGTCGGAAAAAACAGGAGGATTTTTAAGCTTTTATGATGCGGCTTCACCGGTATTGACAGCGGAAAGCATAGATTTCGATAGAGTGTTTTTTGCCGACAGATATGACTACAGCGGAAAAGGAGACTATTTAAACTGCTACTTCAATAAAATCGAATATGAAAATTTTCAATCGGAATTGATGTCGGCGAAAACGGTGGAAAAGGCGGAGTTCGAAAAAGATAAAAAGCTCTATGAGGGTTGTGTCCCGATAGAAATGCTTGCTAAAAGGGGAGTGGATACCATGAGATACGGTCCCTTAAGACCTGTCGGACTGGTTGATCCAAAAACCGGAAAAAGACCTTGGGCTGCCGTGCAGCTTAGAAAAGAAGATCTGAATGGAAATTTGTATAATATGGTGGGATTCCAAACAAACCTTTTGTTTGGAGAGCAAAAGAGGATTTTCAGAATGATCCCGGGTTTGGAAAACGCCGAATTTGCAAGATATGGAGTGATGCACAGAAACAGCTTTCTGCATTCTCCAAAAGTATTAAATAAAAACCTCAGCATTGTAAAGAATGATAATATTTTTGTTGCAGGCCAACTCACGGGAGTAGAGGGATACATGGCATCAGCTATGACCGGAATGGTTGCAGCAAGAAACCTGATATTGAGCGATTCTGAAAAAACTGTTTTCATACCTTCAAACAAGACCATGTCCGGAGCGTTGATTGACTACATAACAACTGAGAACGATTCCTTTCAGCCGATGGGTGCCAATATGGGACTGATACAACCTGAAAACTGTGAATTTAAAAATAAAGAGCAAAAGAGATTATTTATTTCAAAAACAGCTGTTAAAAAAATGACGGAATATGTCAATGATTACCGCAAGCTTATATAAAAAGCTTAAGGAGGAATTATGATAATCGCTGTAGACGGATATGGAGGAGACCATGCGCCCCTTGAAGTTCTGAAGGGCTCTGCTTTGGCGGTCTCTGAAACGGATGTTTCGATAATATTGACAGGCGATAAATCAGAGCTTGAGAAGTTGTCTGAAAAAAACGGAATAGAATTGAGAAATATTGAAATCTTAGATACCCGGACTTTCATAACGATGGATGATGAAGCCAGATCGGTGGTTAGAGAAAAATCAGACAGTTCAATGGCACTGGCTCTTAAGCTGTTATCTTCCGGCGAGGCGGATGCATGTGTAAGTGCAGGCCCCACGGGCGCATATCTTATGGGTGCGACCATGATTGTCAAGAGAATCAAGGGTGTAAGAAGACCCGCGTTAGGCTCTGTAATACCCGGTCAGATTAGTCCGTATATGCTGATAGACTGCGGAGCGAATGCAGAAGTCAGACCTGAAATGTTGGAACAATTTGCGATATTCGGTTCCGTTTATATGAAAAATATTATGGGAATAAAAGACCCTAAGGTTGGGCTTGCTAATAACGGAACAGAGGAATCCAAGGGGACAGAGCTTGTAAAGAGTGCTTACGAGTTGATGAAAAACAATGATATAATCAATTTTTTCGGAAATATAGAGGGCAGGGACATTCCTAAAGGAATATGTGATGTTGTAGTAGCTGACGGTTTTACCGGAAATCTTATTTTGAAAACGATTGAAGGCATGGCTGAAAGTTTATTTTCGACTATAAAGTCTGCGTTCTTATCTAATATCAAAACAAAGATTGCAGCGATGATGATTAAAAAAGAATTTAAAGAGTTAAAAAGGAAAATGGACTACTCCGAATATGGCGGTGCTCCCTTTATAGGGCTGAATAAGCCTGTAATCAAAGCTCATGGCAGTTCAAATGGTAAGGCCATTAAAAATGCGATAAAACAGGCTGTTATCTGGTCCGGAAGCGGAATAAACGGTGAAATTGAAGAACTTGTCGGTAAATGATGAAAAAAGATACCAATAAAGATTACCTTTTTACGGAAGAATTGGAAAAGATTCTGTCATATAAGTTTCGTGACAAATCCATATTGATTGAAGCGCTTACTCACTCAAGTTATTCAAATGAGAATCCCGGGGCCGATAAAAATAATGAAAGACTTGAGTTTTTAGGCGATTCAATACTGTCTTATGTTGTAACGGAGTATTTGTTTTTAAACAAAAAGGAATTTCCTGAAGGTGAGCTTACCAGAGCACGTGCGCTGATTGTCAGAGAAGAAACTCTCTCAAAGTTTGCGTCAAAGCTTAACTTGGGAAAATATATATTGTTGGGTAGGGGAGAGAGACTTTCAAAAGGATATGAACGTCCCTCTATTCTTGCTGACCTTTTTGAAGCCGTTATAGCTGCAGTTTACCTGGATGGAGGTATAGGACCGGCGAAAAGGCTGATACTGGACTGCGTTTCGGAATTCGAAAATGGCGATTATAAATTAAAAAACTATAAAACCGAACTTCAGGAATTGGTTCAGCGTGTCCCTGACAAAAAACTCTCTTATTCGGTAGTGGACGAGAGCGGTCCCGACCATGAAAAATCCTTTACTGTTGAAGTGTCGCTTGACGGTGTAACAATCGGTGCGGGTAAAGGACAAAGCAAAAAAGCCGCAGAGCAACAAGCCGCAAAACAAGCGCTTTTATATCTTGAATTATGAAAGAAAGAAGATTGGCATTTTTTATTCCGCACAAAGGCTGCAAACAAAGCTGTATCTTCTGCAACCAGAGAGCAATATCAGGAAAAATAAACGAAGTCTGCCCGAATGAAGTTTTCGACAAGTGTAATTTGTTTTTACCTGAACCCGGGAACGAAAAAGGGATGGAAATTGCATTTTTCGGGGGAAGCTTTACCGCAATTGATAAGGGATACATGACGCAGCTGCTTGAGGCGGCAAATCACTTTATTATTCAGAGGCGCGCGAGCGGGATACGAATTTCCACGAGGCCCGATTCAATAGATGAAGATATTCTTGAAACACTTAAAAAATATTCCGTAAAAGCTATTGAGCTTGGAGCGCAATCTTCGGATGATTCGATACTTTTAGCAAATGAAAGAGGACATGACCATCTTTCAACGACAAAGGCTTCAAATTTGATAAGGGATTTTGAGTTTTCACTCGGTCTGCAAATGATGGTGGGAATGTACGGCGATAAAGATCCAAAGATGACCGCAATAAAGACGGCAGAAGACTTTGCGTTTTTGCGTCCTCAAACGATGAGGATATATCCCACTCTTGTCTTGAAAGGCACAAAACTTGAAGATCTATTCAACTCCGGCAAATATGTCCCCCTTTCCGTAAAAGAAGCAATAGATTGTACAGTTGAGGCGTTGTCCGTTTTTGACAAAGCAGATATTGAGACCATCAGAATTGGTTTGCATTCAGAGATGTCTCTTCATAAAAGTTTTTTGGCAGGACCATATCATCCCGCGTTCGGCGAGAAAGTCAATTCAAGGATAATAAGAAACAAAGTTATGAATCTGTTGGAAAACGAGAGAATTAAAACCGTAAAGGTTGCAGTCGGCAAGGGTATGAAGAGTGCGGCAATCGGTCAAAAACGGGAAAATATTGTTTTTTTTAATTCTTTAGGAATTAGATTAATAATTGAAGAAGACGAAAAACTCGGAAAAAGAGAAGTAAAAATATTGAATACAATAGACAAGGAGAATTAATTGCATCTCAAATACATCGAAATTCATGGTTTTAAATCATTCCCCGAAAAGACGAAACTCAGTTTTGAAAAAGAAATTACGGCTATTGTCGGCCCGAACGGGAGCGGCAAAAGCAATATTAGTGATGCAATGCGTTGGGTATTGGGAGAACAATCCACCAAATCGCTCCGAAGCGGGAAGATGGAGGATGTTATATTCGGAGGAACCGTTAAGAGAAATCCGATGGGATATGCAGAAGTTACCATATGTTTAAGCAATGAAGACGGAAGAATAGAAGATTTTGATGAAGAAATTACTGTAACACGAAAGTTCTACAGAAGCGGAGAGAGTGAATATTTATTAAATGGAGCTTTAGTCAGGCTAAAAGATATACGGGAAACTTTTTTAAATACCGGTATGTCAAGAGACGGATATTCAGTAATTGAACAGGGGCGGGTGGCCGAAATTGTCGCGGCAAAAAATACCGACCGAAGATTGATATTTGAGGAAGCGTCGGGAATAGCCAAGTATAGATATAGGAAAACTGAAGCGGAAAGAAAGCTGCAGAAGGCAAATGAAAATATTGAACGTCTGAAAGACATATTTGATGAACTTGATATAAGAATAGGACCTCTAAAAGCTCAAAGTGAAAAAGCACGTGAATTTATTAAAATTTCAGAGCGGAAAAAGGAACTGGAAGTAACTTTATATTGCGATACTATCGACAGAAACAGAAAGCTGCTGTTTGAACAGGAAGACAGAATTGAGACGGCTAAGGGCGACTATCAAAATGCGGAATCTTCGTTGAAAGAAATAGAACAGGCAACTGAAGAAAATTTTCGAAAAATTTCGAATATCGGCGAAAAAATAACATTAAAGAATGAAGATATTTATAGATTAAGTGAGGAGATAACGCAGATAGAAAAAGAGGTGGCTACCACTGAAAGCGATTTAGCAAATACCGAAAAGCAAATTGAATCCTTGAGGACGGACATATACGACATTGAAGGATCCACATCAATAATAACCTTAAAGATTGATGCCAAGTTGAATGAAATAGAAGAAAAAAAGAGAGAGTTAAACGGAATAGACAGTGATATAGAAAAAATGGAGTCCGAACTGGAAAAGCTGTCTATAGAAGGGGATGAACGGAATAGGCAGATAGATGAGACCGAAAAGGAATTATTGGCGCTGTATTCGGAAGATACCGAAATAAAAGTATCCATTGCAACGATTGAAAGTGAAAGCCGCACGCTGGAAAACAGGCTCAATGAATTGAAAACCAATCTGCCCGGATATGAAAAAGACTATAAAGTTGCGGCAGATGAAATGTCAAAAATTGAAGAGTTTTTGAAGAAACTTTCTATTGAAAAATCGGAAGTGCTGAATACTATTGAAGGTCATGAATCTCTATTGTCCAAACGGCAGGAAAAACTTGCCGAATATGAGAAACAAATAGACGATTTAAAGTCGAGAATTTCCAGAATAGAGAACAAAATCCATATTTTTAATGAAATGGAAAAAAATATGGAAGGATTTCAGTCAAGTGTAAGAACTGTTGTAAAAGCCGGAAGAAAAGGCATATTAAGGGGGATAGTCGGACCTGTTTCTTCTCTTATTAAAATTAAACACGGTTGTGAAAATGCTATTGAAGTGGCCCTCGGAGCTGCGATGCAGAATGTTATCGTGAAAGATGAAACTTCTGCAAAAGAAGCAATTTCAATGCTTAAAAGTGAAAATGCAGGCAGAGCTACTTTTTTGCCGATAGACATCATCAAGCCTTCCAATTTTGATGCTGTTAATGTTCTTGAGTTGGAGGGCGTGGTCGGCATTGCAGACCGGTTGGTACAGTGCGATGAAGGAATCAAAGATGTTGTCAGCAATCTGCTGGGGAGAACTGTCGTCGCCGAAGACCTCAACATAGCATCAAAAGTTGCCAAAAGCATGCGTCACAGATATCGTGTCGTAACTCTTGACGGACAGATGATTAACTCAGGGGGATCCTATACCGGAGGCTCTTCTTCAAAATCATCAGGTATATTTGGCAGGAGAAGGGAAGCGGATGAGCTCAAAAAGGAGCTTGTAAAGCTTTCCGAGGAAGATGTCAATATTGTTTCCAGGTATGAAAAACTAAAGGCCGAAACAAATGAGCTTCAGGCCAATAAAACAGTATATGAAAGCGAACTTATCAATGTTAATTCAAAGATTCTAAAGGCTGAAACGGAAGGCAAATACTACAAAACCATTGTGGAACAGACAAAAAATATTTTTTCAGTTTCGCGGATCGAAATGGATAATGTTTTGAAAGAAGCAGGAGAACATGAGCGGATACTTGCAAAAAGAAAAGTTGAACTTATTGAAGTAAGGGATAGAATCAAACTAATTGAAGAGAATGAAGCCAGTAAAAAAATGGCTGATGACAGTTTCTCGAACGAGAAAATCATATTGTCTGAGAAAATCTCCGATTTAAAGATTTTAAGAGTAAGGGTGTCGAAAGATATCGAAAACCTCGAACAGATGATGAAGTTGATGGAGGAAGATAGCCAAAGAAGCATAGATAGGTCAAGATCTGCTGAGGATACCTCAAATAATCTGATAAAACTCAATGAAGACAGGAAAGAAATAATTGAGGGAAGAAAAAGAGATATTGAATCGTTGAGACAGAATATTGTCGAACTGAAAAAAGAAATCGAAAATGCAGTTAATGAAAGGCTTGAAATCGAAAAAAACGGAACGGAGTTGAGGGAAAAACAAAATAGAGTTTCCCGGGATCGTGAGAACATTGCCAAAGAAATTTCCAGGCTTGAAGAAAGAAAAATTTCTCTGCAGAAAGATTTTGACTCTGCGGTGTCAAAACTTTGGGAAGATTATGAACTGACGAAGCAACAAGCGGATCTTCTCACGGTGAAATACGAGTCTCTTACAAAACTGAGACAGGATGTTTCAACTTTACGTTCAAGGATAAGAGCGCTCGGAACGGTAAATCTTTCTTCGATTGAGGAATATAAAGAGGTTTCTGAAAGACACGAATTTATGAAAAATCAAATGGATGATGTCAGGAAGTCAATGGATCAGTTGAATATATTGATAGAAAATTTAACTGTTGAAATGAAAGAGATGTTTATCGATAGTTTTAGGAAAATCAATGACAATTTCAAAAGGGTGTTTACGGAAATGTTTTCCGGCGGAAGTGCAAGACTGTATCTGACTGATGAAAATGATATACTGGAAAGCGGTATAGAGATTGATGCTCAACCTCCCGGGAAAATAATAAAAAACCTATCATCCCTTTCAGGCGGAGAACAGGCGCTTGTAGCAATAACGATATTTTTCTCGATTCTTAAAGTGAATCCCGCGCCGTTTTGCATATTGGATGAAATAGACAGTTCACTCGATGAAGTAAACGTATCAAGGTTTTCGCGTTATTTGACGAGATTCGTAAACGAAACGCAGATAATTGCAATAACACACAGAAGAGGCACTATGGAAGTAGCTGATGTGCTTTATGGAGTGACGATGCAGGAAGAGGGAATATCGAAGGTGCTTAAACTCAGCCTGAATGAGGCTAAACTCGCAGTGCATCAGGATTAGTTTTTGTTTTTATGAGGTGAAAATGTCTTTTTTTGATAAAATTAAAAAGGGTTTAAAAAAGACTTTGGACAATGTCGCTTTTGCCCTTTCATCGGATAAGCTTGGCGAAGATTATTATGAACTGCTGCTTGAAAAGCTGATACTGTCAGATACCGGTTATGAGTTGGCGGAAGAGATTGTTGAAAAGCTTAGGGAGAAAGTAAAAGAATTCCATATCAGTGATGCTGATGCAGCCAATGAAAAGTTAATAGAGATAGTGTCGGAAATGCTGAAAGCGGAATCTCCGCTTGATTTTGACAGCAAACCTGTAGTTATACTGATGATAGGTGTCAACGGGGCCGGGAAGACGACCACCGCCGGTAAAATAGCGGATCTTCTTGTAAAAAGGGGAAATAAGGTAATACTCGCCGCTGCGGACACATTCAGAGCGGCTGCGAGAGAACAACTGGAAGTTTGGGCGAATAGGAGCGGTGCTGACTTTATTGCCGGGGCTAATGACCCGTCTGCAGTGATTTATGACGCAGTTCGTCATGCTGTGAATTCAAAAGCCGACTTTGTAATTTGCGACACAGCAGGAAGGTTGCATACAAAAAAGAATTTGATGGACGAACTTGCAAAGATGACAAGAACGGCGAAAAAAGCTTCGCCCGAATCGTCCATAGAAACACTTTTGGTAATTGATGCAATTACCGGTCAAAATGCAATCAATCAAGCTGCGCAATTCGCTGTCGACACGGGAGTCAGTGGAATAGTATTGACAAAACTCGACGGTACGGCAAAGGGCGGATCGACTATAGCAATTAAGCACAAATTGGGAATACCCTTAAGATTTATAGGGGTCGGGGAAGGAATAGAAGATTTATTGGAATTCAATGCGGAAGACTTTGCAAGAGCGTTTTTTCTGTAATCAATTAGAGAACTGTAAACTATGAAAGATAAAATTTTTATTGCGGCGACAAATAACAAAAACAAATTGAGGGAAATCTCTGAAATATTAAAAAAAATAGGGTACACAACATTTTCCATGAAGGATGTCGGAATAGATTGTCATCCGGAAGAAACCGGCAATAGCTTTCTCGAAAATGCATTAATTAAAGCAAAAGCAATTAGAAAAATGACAGATTTGCCCATAATTTCAGATGATTCCGGTATTTCAGTTGATTATTTGGGGGGAATGCCCGGGGTTCACACGTCCAGGTATTCCGGCGAGAACTCGACAGATGATTCGAATATTTTAAAACTGCTTAATGCCTTGGAAGGCGTCGAAAAACCTAAAAGGACAGCAAGATTTATCTCTGCAGTTGTCGTCTTAATGCCCGACGGACAGATAATTACGTCCATGGGCAGGTGTGAAGGATATATAGGTTTTGAAAAAAGAGGGAATAACGGGTTCGGATATGACCCGATCTTTTACTTAAGTAGAAATATTAGTTTTGCCGAATTGGAAGACTATGTAAAAAACTCTATAAGCCACAGGGCAAGAGCGTTGAGAAAAATTTGTTTCAAACTTAAAAAAATTGACAGGATGGAGCTTTTGGGTTATGACATCTAAACAGAGAGCCTATTTGAGAAAAATGTCAAATCAAATGGATTCGATTTTCAATGTAGGAAAAAATGGGATTTCAGACGAATTGATAATCGCGATTGACGATGCGTTGAAAAGCAGAGAGCTTATAAAAATCGGTGTATTGGACAATATAGATATTTCAGTAAAAGATATTGCCGAAGAAATTTCCTCTAAGACTTCGTCTGAAACGGTAATTGTTTTGGGAAGAAAAATCGTTTTATACAGAAAAAATCCAAAAATCGGGAAATATAAGGTTTAAATATGAAAAAACTGCTGCTGTTTGGGGGGGCGTTTAATCCTCCGCACAAAGGGCATTCACGGCTTTTATCTTCAGCCTGCGAAACCATTTCACCCGACGTGATATTAGTAATGCCTTCCGCAACTTCGCCCCATAAAAAAAATGCAGAAGTCAACTTTTTTCACAGAGCGAATATGTCGCAAACTTTTAAAGATGTTTCTCCGAAAGTTAAAATCAGCTTAATGGAGGAAAGAGGAAGGAAGCGCAGAAACTATACCTACTGGACTTTAAAGAGGATTAAAAAGAAATATTTCGACCACAAAATAATTCTTCTTATAGGTTCGGATATGTTGGATAGTTTTAAAACTTGGAATAGGTATGAAAGAGTTCTCAAACTTGCAGATATCGCGGTTGCCTCAAGATACGAAGAGGGAGCTGTCAAACTGAAAAAATCTATCGATGAAATGTGTTCAAAAGGTGGTAGAATAATTGAGTTGAAATATAATCCTCTCGAAATCAGTTCATCTAAACTAAGGGAAATGCTGTATTCGGGTGAAGATGTTTCCCGGTTCATAGATAAGTTTGTTGCAGATTATATTAGCGAACACAAATTGTACGGCGGTGTTTAAAATAATGACAGTATCACAAGCAAGAAATTTAGCTGAAAGAGCTCTATCAAAAAAAAGATTCAACCACTCCAGAGCTGTGGTAAAGTATGCTATGAAGTTGGCATCGATTAATAATTTGGATGTAAAAAAAGCGGCTGTTGCGGGATACCTCCATGATATTGCAAAAGAGTTGAACTCTTCCGTTCTGTTGCAAATGATAAATAGCTCTGATATCATTTCGATTGAAGAAATTAAAGGCCTTGAACAAGTTTGGCACTCTTATGCAGGCGGAGCATATGCTAAAGATGTACTTGGGCTTGATGAGGAAATAGCGATGGCAATTGCAAGCCATACTTCCGGCAGAGCCGGAATGAGTGGGATTGAGAAGGTTATTTATGTATCGGACTACCTCTCTGAAGACAGGAATATGCCCGGATTGGCCCCGCTCAGAAAATTATCGGAAAAATCGCTGGATTCCGTTGTATTGGAGATTTTAACGAGGCAGATATCGCGATTAATCGCTTTGAGAAGAAAAATAGATATTAACTCAATACGTGCTTACAACTATATGTTGTCGCACCGTTGAGTTTTTTTGTAAAGGAATTATCCTGATATGGCTAAAAAGAAGAATGAAAAAGCGAAAAAACATGAAAATGAAAACCTTGACGGTAATCTAAAAGATCGAAAAAAAAGACCGCGGAAAAAGAAAAACATATTTGCCGTTTTGGTCATAGTTTTATCCGTCACGCTCTTGATATTCGGCGCAGTCAAAATAGTTTTGGGTATAAAACCCCTTAAGTCCGATGTAGGTGAACTTGATGAAAAATGGGTAACCCCGCAGTATATCAGAGGGAAAACGATGAATATACTAATCTGCGGTATTGACAGTGATGAAAAACTTGAGGGCGATGAAGCACGGATAGACCACATGACGGATGTCATCATCATGTTAAATCTCAATATTGAAAACTCAACGGCAACTTTATTGCAAATACCCAGAGATATGTATGTTGGACAGGAATTGGTCTATTACGGCAAAATCAACGGCCTTTATAATTGGGGATATAAAGACAATCCCGAAGAAAAAGGGGATCCGAAAACCGCTCCCTCAGGTGTAAATAATATAAGGCCTCTTGCGGAAACAATAAACAAGCAACTGGCGCTTCCGATTGACAACTATGTGATGATCACAATGGAAGGCTTCAGGGAAGTCATTGACATGCTTGGCGGAATTGAAATAACAGTTGACAAATTCATTGAATTCGGTGATCATTTTGAGCTTCATCCCGGCAAAACCTATGTTCTGAATGGCGAAACAGCTGAAATATTTGTAAGATATAGAGGATATTCACAGGCAGATATTGAGAGAATGAATGTTCAAAGATATTTTATGAGTGCACTGATGAAGAAGTTTTTGGACACATCCACTACCGATATGATAAGAATTGTCAATAATGTTTTCCCATATCTTGAAACGGATTTTTCCATCGGAGAAATTATCGATCTCGCATTTAAAGTGAAAAAAANGCTCTACGGATTCCATAGATGTTATTAGAGTTCCCGGAGAGCCTGTCAGCAGATACGGGCTTTACGGACAGGATGTATTTTCCGTACACAAAAAAGAACTTGCTGAATTGTTGAATAAATATATGAGACCCTTTTCCGACCCGGTAATTGAATCGGAGCTCGGCGCAATTGAAATTCAAAATACGATAGGTGATTATCTGGGAACGGCTGAGGGAAAACTTGATGATTATGAAGATAAAGGCGAAGAGGGGGGCTAAAAGTTGACATCACTTGAAATAGCAAAATATGCGGGGAAAGTATTAGACGAAAAACAGGGAGCCGACATAAAAATTTTAAAAGTTGAGGAACTCACGATTTTAGCTGACTACTTCGTAATCGCATCAGGTGATAATAGGGTTCTGGTAAAAGCTTTGTCTGATGAAGTCGATAGAAGGATGGCGAAGATGGGAATTATGCCAAAGAAAATCGAAGGCGAATCGGGCGGAAACTGGATTTTACATGATTACGGCGATGTAATAGTGCATATATTCCATAAAGACGCACGGGATTTTTATTCTTTGGACCGACTGTGGGCAGATGCGAAATTAGTTGAAGTTTCCGAATAGGAGAGAGATTTTGAAATATAATTTTGAAAAGATTGAGAAAAAGTGGCAGGAAATTTGGAATAAAGAGGGTACTTTTAATGCCAAAAAAAATTGCGCTCTCCCCAAATATTATGTGCTCATAGAATTTCCCTACCCATCCGGTGAAGGGTTGCATATAGGACACCCGAGACCGTATACTGCTATGGATATAGTTGCCAGAAAAAAACGTTTGGAGGGTTATAATGTACTGTATCCGATAGGCTGGGATGCATTCGGACTCCCAACGGAAAACTATGCCATGCAAAATAAAATTCATCCTGCGGTTGTTACCAGAGACAACATCAAAAGGTTTAAATCTCAACTGATGTCTTTAGGACTTTCATTTGACTGGTCAAGGGAAATAAACACCACCGATCCTTCATACTACAAATGGACTCAATGGATTTTTTTAAAAATGTTTGAAAAAGGACTGGCCTACAAAAAAGAGATGGCAGTCAATTACTGCACTTCATGCAAGGTGGTTTTAGCAAATGAAGAGGTTATTGCAGGAAGTTGTGAGCGTTGTCACAGCGAAGTGGTGAGAAAGATAAAGAGCCAGTGGATGTTGGCGATAACGAAATATGCCGATCGGTTAATAGATGACCTTGATACGGTAGATTACATTGATAGGGTTAAATCGCAACAGATAAACTGGATCGGCCGTTCATATGGTGCTGAAATTGTATTCCCCACCTCAAAAGGCGATAACCTCGTTGTTTACACAACCCGCCCGGACACTATTTTCGGTGCTACCTATATGGTAATTTCTCCGGAACACGAGCTTTTGGAAAAGTGGTCCGACAGTATCGAAAATTATGATGAGATAGTGCAGTATAGGTATCTTGCTTCAAAGAAAAGCGACCTTGAGAGAACGGAGCTTTCTAAGGAGAAGACAGGAGTGGAGATATTGGGCGTAAGCGCCGTTAATCCCGCGACCGGAAAGAAAATTCCTATATTTGTGGCAGACTATGTCCTTATGGGTTACGGTACCGGTGCGATAATGGCAGTACCCGGACACGATCAACGCGACTACGATTTTGCAAAGAAATTCTCTTTGCCGATTATCGAGGTGGTTGAAGGCGGAGATATTGAAAGAGAAGCCTATGTCGATTGCGATAAAGGCTTAATGGTCAACTCCGGTTTTTTGAACGGGTTGAATGTGGAGCAGGCAAAGACAAAAACTGTTGAATGGCTGATGGAAAATGGCATCGGAGGTAATAAAGTAAACTACAAACTCAGAGATTGGGTATTTTCCAGGCAGAGATTCTGGGGTGAGCCGATTCCGATTATTATTTGTGATAAGTGCGGCTATGTGCCGTTGAAAGATTCCGACCTGCCTCTGATGCTTCCGGAGTTGGAGGATTATGAACCGGGGCACGAAGGTGAGTCGCCGCTCTCAAGAGCAGAGGATTGGGTCAATGTCAGTTGTCCGATTTGCGGGAGAGCTGCTAAGCGCGAAACGGATACAATGCCGCAGTGGGCAGGCTCTTCCTGGTATTACCTGCGCTACTGCGATGCGGGCAACGAAAATTTTCTTGCCTCAAAGGAAGAGTTGGATTATTGGATGGCTGTCGATTGGTATAACGGGGGAATGGAACATACCACCCTGCACCTGCTCTATTCAAGATTTTGGCATAAGTTTTTATACGATATCGGTGTAACATCCCAACCGGAACCCTATTTAAAGAGAACAAGTCACGGAATGATATTGGGTGACGACGGCCAAAAAATGTCAAAATCCCGGGGAAATGTGATTAATCCGGATGAAGTTGTTAAAGAATACGGTGCTGATACCCTTCGCCTTTATGAAATGTTTATAGGCGACTTTGAAAAGACCGCACCGTGGTCAAGCGAAAGCATCAAAGGGTGTAAAAGATTTCTTGACAGAGTTTTTGACATGGTCGGGTTTGTCGTTGATGGAAAAGATTATTCCAAGGATTTGGAAGTGTTGTTCCACAAAACGGTAAAAAAGGTCGGCGAAGACATCGAAAACATGAAATTTAATACGGCAATCGCCACACTGATGACTTTGACCAATGAAATATACGCAAACAAAAGACTGAACAAATTCGAATTTGAAATATTCTTGACCCTTCTTAATCCGTTTGCGCCCCATATTACCGAAGAACTTTGGCAGATGATTGGAAACAAATCAATGATTTCAGCTGCCGAATGGCCTAAATATAATCCGGAAAAATGTCAGGAAGATTCCATAGAAATAGCTGTACAGGTTAATGGAAAAGTAAGAGGAAGAATTACAATAGATGTTGATGCGGAGGAGTCGGAAGTTCTGGAAACAGCAAGGAGCAATCAGCAGATTTGCGAAATGATTAAAGGCAAAACTCTGATAAAAGAGTTGTATGTAAAGGGGAAAATAGTCAATTTTGTAGTTAAATAGGCCGAATCTTGACTTATCTTTCGCAAACCATTAGAATGTATTCTGAAAATAATGTCCTTGCCGATAGGCAAAGGGGGGGAAAAAGTATAAATGTCGGAAATTAGAGTCAAAGAAAACGAGAGCATTGATAGTGCATTAAGGCGTTTTAAAAGACAATGTGCCCGCTCAGGGGTGCTCGCTGAAGTCAGAAAGCGTGAACACTATGAAAAGCCTTCAGTAAAACGCAAGAAAAAAGCTGAGGCAGCTCGCAAGAGAAAGCTGAAATAAACGCACAGATTATATGAAAAGACCCGTAGTCAGATTAACGGGTCTTTTTTTGTTCTTTTATTAGAAACTCACCTTTGATATACTCTAAAGTGATATTAAAAAAGACAAGGAGTAATAACTGGTGTTTCCGGATTATCATTACAACAGGCTCGAAGACATACCCTTCGGTTTGTTTAAGCAAAATTCAATAAAATGCATTCTCATCGACGTTGACAATACCCTTACAGGCGACTGTTCGTTTGAAATAAAAGAAGAAGTCCTCAAATGGGTAGAAAAAGCAAAATCGTTAGGATTATATCTGATTGCAATTTCAAACAACAGCAGGGAAAGGGTCGCGAAATTTGCGGATAGTATAGGTCTCGAATATATATTTGACGCGAAGAAACCTTTAAAATCGCGGATAATAGAGAACTTAAAAAATATAAATTTTGATTTTAAAGAGATGGCGGTTATTGGAGATCAAATATTTACCGATATTTTGCTGGCTAAAAGAATGGGAGCAATTTCAATTCTGGTAGACCCTATGGGAAAAGATATTCCTTTAGGTGTGAAAATTAAAAGGATATTTGAGAAGCCGTTCAGAAAAGCAAAGAGGATATTTCAATGAGAAAGGCAATATTCGGACCTGCCGGAAATTCCGACAGTTTCAATTTAAAATATAAATCTTTTAAAGACATTGCAAAATATGTGAACGAAATGGGGCTTGATGCGTTCGAATACCAGTTCGGAAGAGGGGTAAGAATGAGTGAAAAGAATGCATCGATAATAAAAGAGGAATGTATAAAATACAATGTAACGATAAGTGCTCACGCACCCTACTATATTTCACTTGCAAGCGACGACGAAGAAAAGAGAAACAACAGTATGAGATATATACTTGAAACCGCTAAAGCTGTAAAAAATATGGGCGGAAACAGAATAGTGGTTCATTCGGGTTCGGTCGGTAAGAAATCCCGGGAAGAAGCATTCTTGCTTGCAAAAGAAACTTTGGCAAAAAGCATAAGTTATCTTGATAGTTCCGGATATGGTGATGTAGTAATATGCCCTGAGACGATGGGGAAAATAAATCAGCTTGGAAGTTTGGATGAGGTTCTTGATTTCTGTGAATTAGATGAAAGAATTATTCCATGTATTGACTTCGGACACCTCAATGCCCGAACACATGGGTCGATTAAATCCAAAGAGGATTATGCAAGGATACTCGATACCATGGAAAACAACATAGGAATATACAGAACAAAGATATTCCACTCTCATTTCAGTAAAATTGAATATACTGCAGGCGGTGAAAAAAGACATCTTACTTTTGAAGACAGGGAATACGGACCGAATCCGGAAATGCTGATGGAACTCATTTCAGAAAGGAATTTGACGCCTGTAGTTATTTGTGAATCGAGCGGAACGCAGGCTGAAGATGCCCTTGCAATGAAAATAATGTACGAAAATTACAATATTATATGAGAGGATGATTAATTGTGGAAAGAGTAGAAAGACTTAAAGAACAGATAAAACTTGAAAAAGATACTGCTGTACTCATTGAAAATAACTATAACAGAGCTTATTTCGGCGGGGTGTTTTCCAGTGCCGGATCATTGATAATTAATCGCTCCGAGACCGTCTTGCTAATAGACTTCAGGTATATCGAAGCGGCGAAAAAGAGCTCCTTCCCGGGAATAAATCCGGTGCTGATGGATGGAAACTCCGTTCAAATGATCGGAGAACATCTCAAATTGAAAAACATAAGAAAAGTTCTCGTTGAGGACGGAATGAGTCTCGCAAGATTTCGGGCGCTTAAGCAATTATCGGATGTTGAGATTATTGATGATGAAAAATTGGGAAAGGCTATTGAAAAGTTGCGTTCCGTGAAGGAAGAAGAGGAAATAGAAAAAATATTGAAGGCGCAGGAAATTACCGATTCAGCATTTTCAGATATCATTTCATACATTAAACCGGGAATGACTGAGAGAGAAATTGCAGCCAAGCTGGAATTCCTTATGAAGATGAACGGTGCAGACGGCACTGCTTTTTCCACTATCGTGGTTTCAGGCGAAAACTCGTCTTTGCCGCACGGCGTTCCGGGTGATAGAAGAGTGAGGGAAGGCGACTTTATCACAATGGATTTCGGTGCGATAAAAGAAGGATATTGCAGTGATATGACACGCACCGTTGCATTGGGCGAAATATCCGAGAAGCAACAAAGAGTTTATAATACAGTACTTAAAGCACACCTTGCCGCAAGAGAACAGGCAAAAGCCGGAATGACGGGGAAAGAATTGGATGCCGTTGCGAGAGAAATTATTAAGGATAACGGTTATGGGGAATTCTTCGGGCATGGATTGGGGCATTCTTTGGGTTTGGAAGTCCATGAATACCCCAGTGCAAATCATACAAACGAAGAACCGTTGGGAGAAAATGTGGTAATGACCATAGAACCGGGAATCTATCTGCCGGGAGAATTCGGAGTAAGAATTGAGAATATGGTAGTGCTTTGCCGAGAAGGGAACAACAATTTGAGCAAAAGCTGTGTTGAGCTGATTACTATTTAGTTTGCTTTGTTGAACAGCATTATCAATTGTGATAAAATTTAAAGAACCTTTAGGTGAAAGGAGAATAATATGATTTCTGCCGGTGATTTTAGAAACGGTGTGACATTTGAAGAAGACGGAAATGTTTATCAGATAATTGAATTTCAACATGTAAAGCCGGGAAAAGGTGCAGCTTTTGTCAGAACAAAAATAAAAAATGTTATGACAGGAAGTGTTACGGAAAAAACATACAGCCCTTCGGAAAAATTTGAAAGTGCATACATAGAAAGAAGGGAAATGGGGTACTCCTATAACGACAGCGGGCTCTATTACTTTATGGATAATGAAACGTACGAAATGATACCCATATCTGAAAGCGATCTGCCCGAGAACTTTAGGTTTATTAAAGAGAATATGAATGTAAAAGTCCTGTCATATAAAGGAAATGTCTTCGGATTGGAATTGCCCATGTTTGTCGAATTGACGGTTACTGAAACCGAACCCGGATTTAAGGGAAATACTGCAACAAATACACTTAAACCGGCGACTCTCGAAACGGGTGCCGAAGTTAGGGTTCCTCTTTTCATAGAAGAGGGAGAAAAAATAAGAATAGATACAAGAACCGGAGAATATATGGAACGCGCTTAAGCAATAAAAATTCTGTTAAAATTTTTAAGGAGATGAATAAATATGTCGCTCTCTGAAAAGTACGCATATATCAAAGGACTTATTGACGGCGGAGAGATAAAATTTGAAGGAAAGAACCAGAAGCTCTTTGATGCATTAATGGATATTCTTGATGAAATGGTAACAAAAGTGTCCGATCTCGATGAGGAGTTGACAGGAGCCTATGAGAGCCTATACCTGATTTCGGATAGACTCGAAGAGATTGATGAAGATGTCGACTTTCTCTTTGAAAATGACTTGGATGACGCCGATTATTGCGATAATCTTGAAGATATTAATATGTATTGTGAAAATTGCAATGAAACGGTTTCGGTTGATCCCTATGCATCTTTTTTAGGGGAGGCCTATTGCCCGGAATGCAACGAGAGAATTGAGTCGGAAGAACAGTGCGAATGCGACCTGGAATGCTGTGAAATAGAATAAATTTTAATGGGTTTATAGATTAATAAACTATAAACCCATTTTAACGATGAGTGCTATGAAAAGAAAATTAAACAAAAAATCCAATAGAAACCTGTCTGCCGGAGCAACGGCGTTTTTTGTTTTGAGTGCTACACTTATTATTTGTGCTGCGATTTATATAGGACTGTCATTTAAGTTTGAGAAAATTAGGGATATTGGAGAATATAAAAATGGAAATGAAAAGAAGGTTGTCTTTGAAGATATAGTGCTTTCTGATGAGATAGATAAACAAAATCCTAAATTTAAGGGAGTAATTTTAGAAGAAACCGCCGACGCAGGGGAAAAATATCTAAAAGAAACGCTGTTTGTAGGTGATAGCAATACCTTGAGAATTTCATTGTTTGACTTATTACCGCTCTCAAATGTTATGGGAATTGAGGGATTGGGGATACAATCGGTCGATGAACATCCGGGAATCTATTGGTCGGGGATTTCCAACCCTCTTACTATAATCAAATCGATTGCTATGGCGCAACCGAGGCGGATAATAATATGTTTGGGGACAAATAATGTCAATAACAAAAATACAGACTGGTTTATTGAAAAGTACGATAACGTTTTAGACAAAATAAAAGATGCCTACAAATACAGCGATGTGATAATCATGTCCGTACCTCCGTTTGGCAGAAACGGCATAAATGCAAACGAAAACAACAAGACAATAAGAAGTTTTAACTCTCGTCTTTTGGAACTTGCCAAAACAAAAGAATTGGCATATTTGAATGTCTATGAAGTTCTGGCAGACAATGAAGGGTTTTTAAAAAGCGAGTATGTAATTGACGACGGTATACATTTGTCGGAGAGCGGAGTTGAAAAGCTTTTGGAATATGTTAGAACTCATTCCAAAGTTGATGAAGACAGAAGGCCTAAACCGTTGAAAGACATTCCAAACAGAAGACCGGCTCCTTATGTGCCGCCTGAAGAAAAACCTGAATATTCGCCCGCGGCAACAGCCCAATTCATTATGAGCGAGCTTGTCCAAAACGGTTTCTACCTGCCGGAAGGAAAAACGGATTTTAAATCGGCCCTGTTTTCGTATACATATACTTACGAGAAAAAACTGGTAAAAGCCGGTATGGAGCAAGCGATAGCAAAGGAAATCGCATCTCAGGTAATGGGACAGCAGAGCGGGGGAACTGTCGCCGCATTAGGCTACCTCGATGATAGCGGCACATATTATTTCTTTACCGTTTACTTTTTCGCCGAAGCGGAACCTCCGTCAACACCTGATCCTCCCGAAACACCTGATCCTCCCGAAACACCTGATCCTCCCGAAACGCCTGAT
>JGI24710J26742_10001785_pt1 | contig 19527 bp, 14 predicted proteins | sample BioPla2DNA2_FD_26742 | JGI IMG/M metagenome (IMG submission 26742) | reverse complement strand
CTGATTGAAATAGGAGATAGGGAGAGGATAAAAGAAAGACTGGATAATTTGAAAGAGATGTACAAATCTAAAGCAATGAAGGAGACAGAGATTAAGGTTCAGGTAACACATAACATTGTTCTGCTTCACGGGATGCTTGAAAAAAAATATCCTGACCGGATAACGGATTATCACGATTTTGACTTGATAACAGACCAAATTAAGAAATCAGACAGCTTAGAGGATTTAATACATCGGGTTTGCACGTATGCAATCGAATTATCGGAGAAAATTGGTATAAGCACGACAGATAATATCGTAAAGCGGGTTCTGGCATATATGGAGAGAAATTATATACAGGATTTAAAGCTTGAAGATATAGCTAAGATTTTTTGTTACAACAGTGCTTATCTTGGGAAGGTATTTAAGAAGGTTACCGGGGACAGTTTTAACAATGTTCTTAATAACATCAGAATTAACAATGCAAAAAGACTGCTTCTGGAAACTGACTTAAAAGTATATCAGATATCCGAACAGGTGGGGTACAGCAATACAGACTATTTTTATACTAAATTTAAAAAACATGTAGGTTTAAGTCCAAGAGAATTTGTCGATAAACACTTATCAAAGGGGTAAAATGTGTGCCGTAATGTCGAAATAGCACTAAATATTAATGTAAATTTGCAATAATTAACCATGTTTTTTATTTAGGTATAATTTGCTATTGTTTTAATAAAAGATTTACCTGCATTTTGCCGGAGGTATAATATGAAGAATATTTTTAAGAATATTAACCTAAAAAAGATCAACTTAATAAGGGGAAGAGGAAACAGCAAGGGTGTCATGGGCTTTAGAACCAAGTTAATATTGGGTTTTTTAGTTCCTGTCGTTTTAATTATTATTGTTGGAATTGTATCATATAGCAGAGCCAAATCAACAATAATTATGAATTACGAAGAAACCACGCTTGGCAACATGGAAAACAGCTCTTTATATTTTAACCTGCTGATGAAGGATATTGAAGCAAAATCATCTCAGATTGCCAATAACAATGACCTGATTTATTATTACACATATTATGGAAAGTACAGTGAAGTAGAACTTAAGACTTACAGTACTAATGTAAAGAATACAATAGCAAATATGGTGCAAAGCACCGACGGAATATATAATATATATGTCCTTGGTAAAGCAGGTCTGCCTATATCCACCTTGTTGAATGAGCCCAAAACCGATACGTATCAAACCTTCCATACATCAGATAATATAGCAGTATGGAATGAGGTGGCCACATCAATAGGAGGAAGAAAGTCGGCTTGGATAGGATTTCACGACTCTATAGACGAAAGTCTTGGTGCCAGTGATGATTATTACGCAGCCACATGTGTCAGAACATTCTCAAAAGGAGAAGGATACATAATATTAGACCTTAATCTGACTGAAGTGATGAATGCCTTACAGAACTCTATTTCCAATGATGATGCTATTGTGGCATTTGTTACGATTGACGGCAGGGAGACTGTGGTAACCGGAAAAGGAATCAGTCAGAAAGAAAAAGAAAAGCTGCCCGATGTTTTCAATCAGGGGTTTTATAAGAAAGCTTATACCGGTGAAGCTCAGCACGGATATGATTATATTAATTATAGGGGTGCAAACAGTCTGTTTGTATATTCCAAGATAGGCAATACCGGTGCTATGCTATATACGATTATTCCGGAGAATGCCATATACAGTAATCTCAGCATGATAAAAACCGCTATTATTGTCATAGTGGTCATAGCATGTTTAATTGCATTCTTAATTGGATTATATTTTACAAATGATATAAGAATCATTATTGACAAGTTTTCAAAGTCATTCCAACAGGTTGCAAATGGTAGCTTGACGTTGAGACTAAATACAAACAGAACAGATGAGTTCGGTGATCTGGCAAATGATTTGGATAAAATGCTGGAGAACATCCAAGGTCTGGTCTCGGATATGGCAAACTTCTCCAATAGGGTTACTAATGCAGCAGTGAACGTATCGGTAGCGTCTTCGGAGATACTGGATGCTGTTAATGGTATATATGAAATTACGAAGCTTATGGAACAGGGAATTAATGACCAGAGACTGGATATTGAAAAAAGCTATTCGCAGATGTCTAATTTTGCAGAGCAGATTAATGAGGCCTATGAAGATACAAGGGCAGTTGATGATTTGGCGGACAATACTCAAGCTACTGTTAGAAACGGTAAGGATATTGTCAATGAGCTAATGAAACAGGTTACTTCAACAGCGGAGATTACACAGGATATCATTACCGACATTAAGCAGCTGCAGGAGCAGTCAAAGAATATTGGTACGGTTGTTGAGACTATAAATGAGATAGCTTCTACAACTGAATTACTGTCCCTTAATGCTTCGATCGAAGCTGTCAGATCAGGAGATTCAGGCAGAGGATTTGCAGTCATTGCTGTTGAGATAAGAAAGCTGGCTGAGCAATCGATGAACTCCGTAAAAAGTATTGAACACATGGTTGTGTCAATACAGAACATGACAAAGAAAACCTCAGCTTTAGCAGACACTGCTAATGATATGCTGAAAACCCAAGCGGATTCTCTTAATAATACGGTTAATTTGTTCGGCGATATCGATATTCATATGGATAACCTTATGAGTAAGATGAATCACATCATGGAGAATATGCAGGATATTATGGTTTCAAAGGATGGTATTCTGGATCTGATTAGAAATATTGCCGCTGTTTCTCAGGAAACCGTAGCATCTTCAGAGGATGTTGCTTCAACAGTAGGTAGACAGGTGACATCTGTAGAGACTCTGGAAGCACAGTCCAATGACTTGAAGGATCAGGCACTTGAACTTAAGCATGCTATTGATAAATTTATTATCTAGAAATATAAAGCGGCATGGTAAAATTTTTCAGATTTAAGTAGTTAAATTATTAAACTAACTTTATTGTTGTGTGTTTTATATGTGTATGATATAATATAAATACCATATTTTAATAAAACAAGGAGGACATGGAATGAAAAAGGGGTTCAAAACTATTCTTTCAGCTTTATTTTTAGCAGCATTTGTCATCAGTTTAATGCCTGCTAAAGCAGAAGCAGCAGCTGACAACACTGCATATCTTTCTTTTGCAAATGGAGCTTGGGATTTGCAGTATTGGGGCGATGATGTTGATACTGGTATTGTAGCTACGAATGCTGAGGTTACCGGACCGGGTCAGTATACGGTAGGACTTGATTTTACAGGTACAGCTAACGGCAAAGCTGCTGATATAGCCTTTATTGCACCTCAGATTAAGGGTGGAGCGTCAACCTTGCCAGGCTATATTATGAGAATTGACAGCATAAAGATTAACGGCGAAGAGATTAGCTTTACAAAAGGCTACACTAATGATGAGGAAGGCAACATTCGTGTTAATATCTACAACGAATGGGTTGGTTCCTTACCGGAAGATGCCAGAACTGCCGATGGAGATATTTCAGACGCATCTCCTGTAATTGTCAACAAGGATGATTTTGTTGATATGGAAACTATATTTGTAACCTTTACATTATTTGATGCAGAAGGCGATACTGGTAGTGCAGGTGCTGAAGCAACCACACCTAAGACCGGTGTTACAAGCATGGCTCTTGTATACGGATTGGGAGCATTAGTTACCGGTGCATATGTATTTAAGAGGAAAAAGAAATAATTACATATTAATATTACTTACAGATGAACCGGAAGTATAAAGCTTCCGGTTCATTTTCATAGTTACGGTAAGTACTGTAAGCGAACCGATATACAACACTTTCGGATTTGATTGATACCATATAAATATAAGGTATAAAATTTAGTGTGAAAAATGTAAAATTGGTAATGTGTTTTTGTTTTAGTTTTTATAGTAAACTAATGTAGCAAGTTCTTTTATAGTCTTTTGTTTTTAATGATTTTACCTTCATAGATAAGAAAATAATTTCCTATGTGCTATTGCAAAAAGGTATGTAGGAGTATAAAATAAATGTAATAAAAAGAATTTTACAATTAAGAAAATGATAGAATATATCATTTTTTTGACAGGAGGAGCACTATGCATTCGAATGAAGCAAAAAAAGCAACAAAAAAGCATTCGATTGAAATGATTTTCTATTTGTATCGTTTTTCAATTATCTTGTTAGTGATTAGCCTATTTATGCCATCGTTAAATCCGGGAAGAATAACGTCGCTAATAAATGAAAACATGTCATTGTTTACTTCCGGGATTTCTTACAGTTCACTTATAAGCAACACTTTAAGATCTATTAATTTAGGATGGGTACAGGGAGAGACCTTCAAGATACTGTTTATTGGGTGTATGCTTGTATGTGCCGGTGTAATAGGAGCAGTTGTCGGAGGGTGTACCTCTCTTGGCTCTTTGAAGCTTAGAAGACTGGGTAACGTATTTGCAATAATAGGCAATGTAATCAGTCTTATAGGGTTTGGTACGATAAGAGCAGCATATTCACAGATTTCAATGACTGCATATCCTGAAAGAGTAAACCCGGAAATTCCGATTGGCTTTTATATAATTATGGGATTAATAATCTTCATTTTAGTATTGTCATTGATTCTTCTTATCGTTCAACCAAAGCCAAGTGAGAATGACGAATATGAGCTTCAGCAGAAATATAAGCTGTTCCTGTTGATTATTCCTTTCATAGCACTTGTTTTTGTGTTNAGCTATCTGCCTTTATGGGGTTGGAGGTATGCGTTCTTTGATTATAAGGCTGGTGGCACATTAAGTAAGNATAATTATGTTGGATTTAAGTGGTTTAAGTTTCTGTTGGAAAACAAAGCCACCAGGAATGATATTGTCAGGGTTCTTAGGAATACTCTGGCCATGAGTGGACTTGGGCTTGCAACCAGTTGGTGTTCCATGGCCTTTGCAATACTTCTGTGTGAGATAAAGCAGCTGCGTATAAGAAGATTTATACAGACCTTTACTACTGTTCCGAATTTTATNAGCTGGGTTTTAGTTTATTCATTTGCCACTTTGATATTTTCATCAGAGGGTATTATCAGTAACATAATTGTTGCCAGAGGAGGTATTGCAGTAAACTATCTCCTGAGTGATCAGCATACATGGTTAAAGATGCTGGTATGGGGCATGTGGAAGGGTATAGGCTGGAGTGCAATTGTCTACATAGCAGGTATAAGCGGTATTGACCAGCAATTATACGAGGCTGCAACTGTAGACGGAGCAGGACGCTTCAGAAAGATGTGGCATATTACTGTTCCCGGTTTGCTTCCCACATACTTCGTATTGCTGTTATTGCAGATATCCGGTATTTTAAGCAACGGCATGGAGCAGTACCTTGTATTTGAAAACCCGAATAACACCCGTGAAATCATGGTATTAGACCTTTACGTATATAAGCTAGGTATCGGCAGCGGTAAAATCCCCCTTACAACAGTGGTGGGTATGGTTAAATCTATAGTCAGTGTTACATTGCTGTTAGGTGCGAATAAGTTCTCAAAACTTATTCGTGGCGAGAGCTTGATTTAGGGAGGTATGGGCAAGATGATTAAGATATTTAAGAGAAAATCCGATAAAAAAGAGTATTATGTTTCTTCTGCACCCAAATATAAAACCACCTTAGGGGACGTTATTTTTAATATACTTAACTACACATTCTTTATAGTTTTTACGATTGCATGTATCTTTCCGTTTTATTACCTGCTTATCAATACGATAAGTGATAATGATCTTGTAAGAAAGGGTGCAATAACATTTATTCCAAAAGGAATACACTTTAAAAACTATATATCTTTAAAAAGTGTAGGCGATTTGATGCAGTCCTTTAAGGTTACCGTTGCACGAACAGTAATAGGTACCGGACTTATGGTAGGTGCATCTGGATTAGTAGGTTTTCTGGTAACCAAACAGGAAATGTGGGGTCGCAGTTTTTGGTATCGATTTATTATCATTACTATGTATTTTAACGCCGGTCTGGTTCCTTGGTACCTAAATATGGCAATGTTAGGACTTACCGATAATTTCTTGGGATATATAATACCCGGAATAGTTGCTCCATATAATATTATTCTGGTAAAGACCTATATTGAGTCTATACCTGCAGAGCTGGAGGAGAGTGCATATATCGATGGTGCATCCTACTTTAAGGTGTTTTTGAAAATTATATGGCCATTAAGTAAGCCTATTCTTGCAACTATTGCAATATTTGGAGCAGTAGGTAATTGGAATTCGTTCCAAGATTCGTTGATAATCATGCAGAATGATGCAAGTCTGTATACATTACAGCACAGGTTGTATATGTATCTGAATCAGACTACTAATATCGGTCAGGTTATGAAATCAGCTAATACAAAGCTTTCTGCTTCCACGCAGGCGGCACTGCTTAATGCCAAGACAATAAAATACACCATATCCATGGTTACGGTTATTCCGATACTGTTAGTCTATCCCTTCATGCAGAGGTATTTCGAGAAGGGTATTATGCTAGGAGCAGTAAAGGGTTAAGTATTATGTATATGATATTAAGTGCTGATATATGAATCAGTACTTGATATATATAAACATGTAAATATTAGTATAAAAAATAATAAGAGGAGGAGAATCATTATGAAAAAATCAAAGAAATTCCTTGTTTCAATCTTGGCATTTATTTTGGCTTTTTCAGTTCTGTCTCTTTCAGGATGCGGAAAGAAAGATGATGAAACTGACGGAAGCAAAACATCGGACACTGGGGGAAAAACAGTAGTAGAGGATCAAGGGGATGACGATGAGGGGTCTATTACCTTAACAGTGTACTCACAGCTTGCCAATTATTCGGGTGAGCAAATCGGATGGTTCGCTCAGGTTATGCTTGATAAGTTTAATGTTAAGCTGAACATTGTCAGTGATGCGGATGGAGTATTTGTTACCCGTATGGAATCAGGTCATTTGGGTGACATCGTAATCTTTGGTAGTGACGGCGATCAATATCTTCAGGCAATTAATAACGGAATGCTGTTTGATTGGAACCAAGATAATCTTTTAGATGAATATGGTTCTTATATTAAAGAAAATATGCCGAAGGCATTAGAGAAAAACATGAATATTTCTCCTGACGGTAAGCTATACGGTTTTGGACATAATGTAGCTACCTCAGCAACTGACCATGAATCATTCTTCTATCATAATGATATCCGTTGGGATCTTTACAAAGAATTAGGATATCCAAAGGTAAACACCTTGGAGGATCTTGCTGATGTATTGGAAGCCATGAAGGAAATCTGTCCGACATCGGATTCCGGAAAGGAAACCTACGGTGTATCCTTGTTTAACGACTGGGACGGAGACATGGTTATGTATGTAAAATCAACCAGTGCGTTATATGGCTATGATGAGTTCAATGTTGGTTTATATGATGTAGAAAAACAGGAATGGCAGGGTTGTCTGACTGAGGGTGGAATGTATCTTAGAGCCTTAAAATTCTATAACGACATGTTCCGCAGAAACCTTGTGGATCCGGATTCATTAACACAGAAATTTGACGGTACTTCTGAGGATTACCAAGATGGTGTAGCTTTCTGGAATCTCTTTGACTTTATAGGATCCATAAACTATAATACCGATGAGCATATATCACAGGGTAAGGCTATGTATCCTCTTGCTCTTGAAGATCAGAAGACTATATGCTACGGACTTAATGTGTTCGGTGGAAACCGTGTATGGACAATCGGCTCATCAACACAATATCCTGAATTATGTATGCAGATAATTAACTGGCTTTGCACACCTGAAGGAAGAATGACTTTAGAGTATGGACCAAAAGGTGTAACTTGGGATTATGATGAGAACAAGAAGCCTTATCTGACAGAATTTGGTTTGAAGTGCAGAGCTGATGGTAAGACTGAGTATACCGACGGTAAGTATAGCGGAACCCATTCTGACGGTTCATTCCAGATGAACAACACCACATGGGCAATTGATGCTACTAATCCGGAGACTGATGGTGAAACATATAATTATGAAATGTGGGAAAGCTATAATGCATCACTTATCTCTGACATTATGGATGATTGGAGAGCATTTACAGGTGCTACTACATTTGATGAATACTTGAACAACAGACCTCATGCTGTTGCTATTGGTTCAGCTTATTCACCGCTGCCTAAGGGTGATGAGCTTGAAATTATATGGGAGCAGGTTACCACTGTTATCAAGGACTACACATGGAAGGCTATATATGCTGACTCTGATGAACAGTTTGACGCCATAGTTGAAGAAATGATAACTAAGGCGAATGAATATGGCTATGATCAGTGTGTTGAATACTCTATGAATGAAGCTGCCCGCAGAAAAGAATTAGAAGATATGGCAAAATAATCAATTAGGGAAAATAAATAATGCATATAAATGTATAGAGTTTCTTTTATCTAAATAATTGTGTCAGACCATCAAACATATTTCTATGAGTAAATCAATTATATGTTTGATGGTCGAAAACACAATGTATTGAGATTATGAGTAACTCTAATATTATAATAAGACAAATTTTTAGAGTTTTTCATATTCAAAAAGGAGTACATCATGGGTTTATTTAAGGTAGATGGTCCTGTTTATGAATTTTTCAGGCGTTTTATAGATGTTCTTAAGTTGAATTTATTGTGGTATATATTTAGTTTACCAATTGTGACAATAGGTGCATCTACTGTTGCGGTTTATAGTGTAACCCTTAAGATGGCTGAGGATCGTGAAGGCTATATTGGACGGGATTTTGTTAAAGCTTTTAAGGCAAATCTTAGACAAGGCATTCCCCTGGGACTGATTACTCTGGCTGCAATATATGTGGTTTACCTTAATTTCAGCTTATTTTATGCTATAGAATCAAATCCCCTGCCTTTGCTGATAATCGGTATATTAGCAGGTGTTTATTTTCTGTTATCATTATTATATGCTTATCCTCTGTCAGCGAGGTATCAGAATACATTGCGAAACACCTTAAACAACTCTTTTCAAATAAGTATCAAGTATATTGGAAGGACTCTTTTTCTTCTCTTCATAATTGCTTTTGTTATTGTTTTTTGCCTTTATAATACAACAACTATTTTTTTTGGTATCTTAATTGGTCCGACATTTATTATGTTTACTGTGAGTGTATTTTCATTGCGTATATTTAAGCAGATTGAAAAGGATCTATGACTTTGAAAGTTTGCTGCGTCGGAATAATATCGTAGCTTTACTATAAAAATGAAATGGAGGATTTCCTAATGAAATTTTCAAATGGTTGCTGGTTGAATAAAAAAGGTACAGAAGTCTTTTCACCGGCTGAGGTTTACTTTGTAAAAAAGGATGATCAAATACTTGGTGAGACATCGGGCAGATTTTCCTGTGATGAAATTGTGATATGTGCACCGACTCATGCAATACGTCATAGGGGGGACACTCTTGGCGGAGTTAATCTAAGCATTCGTATATCTGCACCATATCCGGAGATATTACGAATAAGAGCAGATCATTACTTGGGAGTAAAAGAAAGAACACCGGAATATGAGCTTACCTTTGATTCCAATAGTAGTCTGAATGTAGAAAACAATGAAGAAATGCTGATAATTAATAGCGGCAAGCTCAGATTGGAAATAAATAAAAAGAAATGGAATATGGAATTCTACAGAGATAATGAGAAAATTACCGACAGCGGATGGCGTGATCTTGCATATGTTAAGACTGATTGGAAAGGCTTGGCTTATGACGACGGTGGTTATGAGAACACCTACATGCGTGAGAGATTATCCCTGTCAGTAGGAGAATTGATATATGGCTTTGGTGAGAAATTTACTCCATTTGTGAAGAATGGTCAATCGGTTGATATATGGAACGAAGATGGGGGAACATCCACAGAGCAGTCTTATAAAAGTATTCCGTTTTATATATCAAATAAGGGCTATGGTGTATTCGTAAACCATCCCGAGAAGGTATCATTTGAAGTTGGGTCTGAGATGGTTAAGAAGGTTCAGTTCTCCGTACCCGGTGAGTCCTTGGATTACTTTATTATTAACGGACCTTCAATGAAGGAAGTACTTGAAAGATATACCTCACTTACAGGAAAGCCGGCTCTAACTGCTCCATGGACCTTTGGTTTATGGTTATCTACCTCATTTACAACCAATTATGATGAGAAGACCGTTACCGGCTTCGTGGATGGCATGCTTGAAAGAGGCATTCCCTTAAAGGTATTCCATTTTGACTGCTTCTGGATGAAGGATTTCCATTGGTCTAATTTTACATGGGACAGTGATGTATTCCCTGATCCGGAGGGAATGATACGCCGTCTTAAGGCTAAAGGTCTTAAGATCTGTGTATGGATTAACAGCTATATCGCTCAGGAATCTTCAATGTTTGCTGAGGGAGCAGCTAACGGATACTTCATTAAGAGACCGAATGGTGATGTATGGCAGTGGGACATGTGGCAGCCAGGTATGGCTATAGTGGATTTCACTAATCCTAAAGCCTGTGAATGGTTCTGCTCCAAGCTGGAGGCTCTTCTGGATATGGGAGTTGACTGTTTTAAGACGGATTTTGGTGAGAGAATTCCTACCGATGTGGTATATTATGACGGTTCCGATCCTTATAAGATGCATAATTACTATACATACCTTTATAATAAGGTCGTTTACGAGCTTTTGGAGCGTAAAAAGGGCAAGGGTGAAGCTATATTGTTTGCCAGAAGTGCGACTGCCGGAGGGCAGAAATTCCCGGTTCACTGGGGAGGAGACTGCTGGTCCGATTATGAATCCATGGCAGAGAGTCTGCGGGGCGGATTGTCATTGACTATGTCCGGCTTTGGATATTGGAGTCATGACATCGGTGGATTTGAACATACATCGACCCCTGACGTATACAAACGCTGGGCTGCTTTCGGACTGTTATCAACTCATTCCCGTCTTCACGGCAGTACATCATATAGAGTGCCTTGGGCATATGACGAAGAATCGGTTGATGTTGTAAGATTTTTTACAAGATTGAAGGCTACGCTAATGCCGTATCTGTTCAGAAATGCAGTAGAGACATCAAAATCAGGCGTTCCTGTTATGAGAAGTATGGTTATGGAATTTACCGATGATCCAACCTGTGCTTATCTGGACAGGCAGTATATGTTTGGCGACAGCTTGATGGTTGCACCGATATTTAATGATGAGGGAATAGCACATTATTATCTTCCTGAGGGCAGATGGACCAATTATTTGACCGGTGAGGTTAAGGTTGGAGGAAGATGGTATAAGGAGAAGCATGACTACTTAAGTATACCTTTAATGGTGAAGGAAGGCAGCCTGCTTGCCATAGGCTCAAGAGATGATGATGCTGTATATGATTATGCAGATAGTGTTATCTTTAAGGCTTATGAGCTTCAGGATAATGTTCCGGCTAAAACGGTTGTGTATAATGATGCCGGTGAGGTTGCTGCAAAGGCAGAGGTTGTAAAGAGGGACGGAAAGATATATATTAATGTTGAATCGGATAAGAAGTACACGGTTCATTTGATCAACGTTTCTAATATAAAGTCCGTAGAAAACGGAACCTTCGAAACAATCGACAATAACACAGTTATTACAACTGACAGATCCGGTCAGATAGTTTGCTCGTTTTAATTAGGATGTTTATACACCTTCAGGAGAATATGTGCCCCTGTTTGTAATGTCACAATCAGTCATTTATAATGTTTGATTTGGGATGTACAAGCAGGGGTACATCCCTTTTGGTTTTTATAACCGGTTTGTTGACTTTTATTATATACTTGGCTAAAATGTATTTAGCAAACTTTAGGAGGAAGTTATGGCAATCAACAAAGCAATGAGAATTGCATTAAAAGCATTGTCATATCCGGATTTGGACGTAAAGAAAAACTATAAGCTGCACCGACAGGTAAAGACTGTCGTTAATGCTTATTTTAAACCAAGGTATAGTATATGGGATCATAAAATTTCCGGACTGGATCATGATATTCCTGTGAGAATTTTTTTGCCTCCTGATGATTCTGATGATGCTCGGCACCGTGTGTTTATTTTTTTTCATGGCGGTGGCTGGGTAATTGGTAATATTGACAGCTACAGTAATGTATGTGCAAATATGGCCGGACATACAGGAGCATTAGTTGTATCGGTTGATTATCGTCTGGCACCCGAATACCGTTTCCCTTGTGCCCTTGAGGATTGCTATACGGTTACAAGGGAGATTTTTCTTGATACTGCACTTTTTGATGTTGAAACGGAGAATATTATTCTTATAGGAGACAGTGCAGGTGCTAACCTGGCAGCAGCGGTATCTTTGCTGGCAAGAGACCGTGGAGAGTTTAATGTTTCGAAGCAAATTCTTATTTATCCGGCTACTAACAACGACCATAGCGATGAGACGGGCTTTCCGTCCATTAGGGAGTTTGGGAAGGATTATTTGCTTACATCGAAGAGAATCAGAGATTATATGGAGTTGTATATAAGCTCTGAGGAAGATCTTAACAGTCCTTATCTTGCTCCCTTGATAGCAGATGATTTAAGTAATCAACCTAAGACGCTGATTATTACTGCTGAATATGATCCTTTAAGGGATGAAGGAGAGACTTACGGGAGGAAGCTTTCTGAGTATGGGAATTCAGTTGATGTATATCGTTTGAAAGATGCACTCCATGGATTTTTCTCATTACCGAAGCATTTTGTTCATGTGAAGAAAAGCTATGAGCTGATAAACAAATTTTTATTAAAGGATTAATAAATATGTATAATGTGCGTTTTATTTTCGGACGAATTACTTATAATACCGGAAAGTATATTTTAAGAGGAGAATGTAAGTGACAAAAAGAAAGCTTGTGGAATGGACAAAACTTGATAACGCTGCCAAAATATTTCCTCCAAACAGTAATGAAAGAGACACTAAGGTATTTCGTTTTGTATGTGAGCTGAAGGATGACATTGACAGAAATATTCTTCAGGAGGCTGTTGATAAAACACTGCTTCTTTTTCCTTTTTATCAGTCAGTTCTTAGGCGTGGAGCGTTCTGGTATTATTTTGAGCAAACAGAGCTAAGACCCGAAGTTGCAGAGGAATACAAGCTGCCATGCAGCATGCTTTATCATCGTAATCGCAGGAACCTGCTGTTTGAAGTGACATACTATAAGAACAGAATAAATTTGGAGGTGTTTCACGCCCTGACAGACGGTACCGGAGCTTTGGGCTTTTTAAAAACGCTTCTTTATTATTATATAACAATATTCTATAAGGACGATTTTAACGGCACACTTCCTGTCCTTGATTATGATGCGTCACTGACACAGAAGATGGATGACAGCTTCCAAAAGCATTACAGTGTCAAGCGAATACCAAAAAAGGTGAAAATTACAAAGGCATATCGAATTCAGGGCAGAAGACCAATCGATAACCGCATCAAGATTATTGAAGGATTAATGCCTGTCAAGGATGTCCTTGAACTTTCGAGAAAGCATAATACCACCCTAACAGTATATCTTACTGCATTATTTATAAAGTCAATTAATAAGGAAATGTCGGTAAGAAGCAAGAAAAATCCTGTGGTTCTTTCTGTTCCTGTTAATTTAAGGTCATACTTTCCTTCTGTTACAGCCAGAAATTTCTTTGCTGCTGTTAATATAAGCTATGATTTCAATAAATCCGGTGAGGAACTTGAAGACATTATAATGGGGGTTAAAGACAGCTTTGAAAGAGAGTTTACCAAGGATAGGCTTGAAAAACAGATGAATCGTTTGTTATCATTGGAGCATAATGCTTTTATGAGAGTAGTTCCTTTAGTAATAAAGGATAGGGTTTTAAGATTTGCTTCTTGGCTTAGCGACAGAGGTATCACAGCTTCCTTATCCAATGTGGGTAAGATTACTGTCAGTCCGGAGCTGGCACCATATATAAAGCTGTTTAATTGCTTCGTCAGTGCAAGAAGACCTCAAATTACGATCTGTTCATATCAGAATAATCTGATGGTAAGCTTTACATCGCCTTTTGTAGGTACCGATATACAGAAGAATTTTTTCCGTCATCTGTCAAATGAAAATATACCTATTATAATAACTTCAAATGCTAAAGAGATATAAAAGCGCAATTTGTATTTTGCTATATGGAGGTTAGTATGCAAAACTGTTCTCATTGCAAGGTTAGTATCAAGGGCGAGTATCCCTTATGTCCTTTATGCGGCAGTATACTTGAGGATAAGGGTGATCCTAAAGAGGATGTATTTCCTCATATTCCAACAATTTATCAGGAGTTTAATTTGTTTATACGGATACTGATTCTGATATCAATAATCGGAGTGGTAGCCAGCTTTGCTGTTAATATGATATTTACTAAGGATTCCTTATGGTCGGTTCTGGTTGCAGCCGGTGTACTGTCCATGTGGATTAGCCTTTTCTTTATTATACGTAATAAGAATAATATTGCCAAAACAATACTCTGGCAAGTTGGAATTATTGGCATCCTTTCATTTATATGGGACAGATCTATGGGTTGGTACGGCTGGTCTCTGGATTATGTCATACCATCGTCATGTGTTCTTGCAATGATAGTTATGGCAGTAGGAGCTAAAATACTGAAAATTGGTGTAAGAGATTTAATAATATATCTTCTTATTGATGTAGTATTCGGTTTTGTTCCGGCTGTCTTTATAATATTTGGATGGGTTAATGTTTTATTTCCGTCAGTTATTTGTGTGGGAGTAAGCATAATCTCACTGTCAGCTTTAATACTTTTTGAAGGTGACAGCATGAAAGCCGAGCTAAACAAGAGAATGCATATCTGAATCCATATAAATAAACGGATTGGTTTTTGAGATTAAGCCGTAATATAATAATAAGGGTGGTAAAAAAATATGAGTACTTTTGTGTTAAAGCTGACAGCAATTATAGCTATGGTAATTGATCATGTGGCAGCAGTATTTATTCCGTATAATTCATGGCTTTATTTGCCGTGCAGGTTAATCGGAAGAATCGCATTTCCAATCTTCGCATTTTTGTTGGTAGAGGGCTTTTACCATACAAGAAATATCAGGAAGTATCTGACGAGACTTGGTGTATTTGCGTTGATTTCAGAGCTGCCGTTTGACTTGGCCTTTTATAATTTCCAGTTTGCAGGACATGGAGGGAGTATTAAGGCGGACTTTCCGAATATGTTTTCTGATTCACAGTTATATGATACAGTGATAAGCCGATTTATGAAGCATCAGAATATATTTTTTACCCTGTTTATCGGACTTTTGGCGATATGGCTGATCAGTATTGCAGATAAAAAATTTAGCAATAACATGCTGTATCTTAATATTGTCAGTGCTGTGATTACTATCGGATTAAGTATTGTGGCTGAAATACTGAATACGGATTATCGTTTTATGGGAGTGCTGTTAATAGTGGCTTTTTATCTGTTTAGAGGAAAAAAGCTTATGATGGTCATTTCCCTGCTTTTACTTAGCGGCAGTTATATTCAGGCATTTTCAGTCCTTGCGATATTGCCGATAGCATTTTATAATGGAAAAAAGGGTAAAAGCATGAAGTATTTTTTCTATGCATTCTACCCCGTGCATTTATTTATTCTGTATGTTTTGATTTTGATTACTTAGAATCGTGATTATGTTCCTTCTCGGGCATGAATGAATTTGACGGATAATTATAATGAGAATCATCTGAAGCATGGACAGGAATCTCGGGGAAATACATATGTTTATCCATCTTCTCAATGCTTTTTGCAGAAGGGAAACGATAATAATTTTTTTTAGACGGCTCAAAACGCATAATAAACCTCCTTAAAAACATTCTGTAAGATTATTATCTGTAAATAGGAAGTATATATACAGGTAAATGTCCGCGAATAAGCAGATTAGTTCATGTTAAACAACGCATTTATATGACGTAATTTTTATGTCATATAAATGGGATGTTTAGCATGGATAAGTGCAAATTGGTTCGGCAAGCCGAACCATTAAAAAATGCACAGCATTTTGAGCTCCTAATCTGCTTATTTATGATATAATGTAATCAATATATAAGAGAGCAGGTAGCACAAGAAGATATGATTTCATTAAATATTGAAGAAGTCAAGCCTTTTATGGCGATGCTTCTTACTAATACTTTGTTTGACGATTTAATTTTAAAGGAGATGGAGATACAGACTTTTACCGGCTTTAATGTATCCGGACACTTTTATGAGAATTTCTTCTCCAAGGAGGAATTGGAGGAAAGAGGTGCAGATAAGGCTGTATTATGGAGTGAGATAAGAAGAATTGCATTTTCTGTTATTCGCGGCAGTAAACCGCCTTTGGCGATGAAAATAGTGTTTCAGCTTCCGAAAAATCTGACTGATAAGCTGGTAGACAGTCTTGGCGGAAAGCTTAGAACGGAGGATGTGGGCGGATTATATCTGAACATCCGCTTTGAGAATAATGAGCTACGAATTATTACCGGTACAGCCATAAAGACCTTTACTATGGACAAAACACTTGACATTGAATGGGATGGCTGGGTTAAGAGATTTCTTGGAAGTAAGGGTATAATATTTGAAGAAATATAAGAAGAAATTTAAGAAGAAATATAAGATTAATTGTTAGCACTCATATCAAGAGAGTGCTAAATTTCTCTTGACTTTTTATACCAAACATATTATGATATTTGAAAAAGCCAAGCCTTATAAACAACACTACATTTTTTACTTGCATATGAATAACATTTGTAAGGAATGGCTTTTAAAAATAATGATTTGAAAGGAGATAAATATGAGTACTGAAAGAGGTAGTCTGTCAATTAACTCAGAAAATATTTTTCCAATAATTAAGAAATGGCTATACTCGGACCGTGATATATTTATCCGTGAAATGATATCAAATGGAGCCGATGCCATAACAAAACTAAAAAAGCTTGAAATTATGGGAGAGGCAGATATTCCGGAGGATAACCTCTATAGAATTGTGGTTACTGTGAATCCTGATGAAAAGACAATTTCATTTTCTGATAACGGCATCGGAATGACTGCTGATGAAGTAAAGGAATATATAAATCAGATAGCATTTTCAGGTGCACAGAAATTTATTGAAACCTATAAGGATAAGACCAATGATGACCAAATAATCGGACATTTCGGACTTGGTTTTTATTCTGCTTTTATGGTTGCTGATAAAGTCACAATCAATACATTATCATGGCAAAAGGATGCTGCTGCGGTATATTGGGCATCCGATGGTGGAATAGAATATGAAATGGGTGAAGGCACCAGAACTGAAAGAGGAACGGAGATTACGCTTTATCTCAATGACGAGAGCTATGAATTCTCAAATGAGTACCGTGTAAAGGAAGTTCTTAATAAATACTGCTCTTTTATGCCTGTTGAGATATACTTTAGAAATGCCAATGATCCTGAAATACCTACAACCGTTGATAAGGATAATGTAGTTGATTTGGAAGCCGATTCTGACAAAGATGCTGCGGCAAGTGACAAAAAGAAGGATGACAACAAGAAAGAAGATAAAAAGGAAGAGGATAAGAAGCCTAAGCCTATAAATGATACAGCACCTCTATGGACAAAGCATCCCAATGACTGTACCGAGGAAGAATACAAGAAATTCTACAGAGAAGTATTTCATGACTATAAGGAACCGTTGTTCTGGATCCATCTGAATATGGATTATCCGTTCAATCTTAAGGGTATATTGTATTTTCCGAAGATTAATACGGAATATGACTCTATCGAGGGTATAATAAAGCTGTATAATAATCAGGTGTTCATAGCGGATAATATAAAAGAGGTTATTCCGGAGTTTCTGATGCTTCTGAAGGGTGTTATCGATTGCCCGGATTTACCTCTGAATGTATCCAGAAGTGCACTTCAAAATGACGGCTTTGTGAATAAAATATCTGATTACATCACAAAGAAGGTTGCGGATAAGCTTATTGGAATGTATAAGGTTGAAAGAGAAAATTATGAGAAGTTCTGGGATGATATCAGCCCATTTATCAAGTTCGGCTGCCTTAAGGATGATAAATTCAGTGATAAGATGAAGGATTTCATAATATACAAGAATCTCGAAGGCAAATATATAACCCTGAAGGATTATATAGAGGCTGTTAAACCTAAGTCATCAGCGGATGAGAAAAAGGATGCAGAGGACGGGAAGAAAACAGAGGAAAAAGCAGGACAGGAACAGACTGATGCTGAGGATGCAGCAAAAGAAAAGGAAGAAACAGAAGCAGAGCAGACTGACGCAAAAGAAAAGGAAGAAACTGCTTCAGCAGACAGCTCTGCAGAGAAAGCTTCCGATTTTGATGAAGATGATGAGTTTGAGGATGATAAGGAAAAAGAAAAGGTAGTTGTATATTATGTAACTGATGAGAAGCAGCAGAGCCAGTACATCAATATGTTCAAGGAAGCCGGCATGGATGCGGTTATTCTTCGCCATAATATCGACCAGCCATTCATAACTCATGTAGAGTATAAGAATCAAAAGGTCAGATTCCAGCGTATAGATGCGGATATAACTGATAATTTCAAGGATGAAACGCAGAAGAAGGATAAGAAGATTCTCAAGAATAATACGGACGCAATGACAAAGCTGTTCCGTAAGGTGTTAGGAAAGGATAAGCTTGAGGTCAAGGTTGAACGACTTAAGAATGATAAGGTGTCCTCTGTAATTACACTGTCAGAGGAAAGCCGCAGAATGCAGGACATGATGCGGATTTACAATATGTCGGGTATGGATGCGGGTTCATTCGGAGGTGAGACACTCGTACTTAATGCCAATCATAAGCTGGTGCAGTATATCATCACCAACGAGAAATCTGAGCATACACCTATGATATGCGAGCAGTTATACGATCTTGCATTACTAAGCCACAAGCCTCTGGAGGCAGAAGCGATGACAAGATTCATCCAAAGAAGCAATGAGATTATGATGTTATTGACAAAATAGAGAAGAACTCACAAAGCTGTATCAATCAATGGAGGGCTTAGATACCCCCTGTTGGCTCAGCAAATGCAGCAGAGGTCACAAAGTAAAACCCTTTGATTATTGTTGGTTAAACTGATATGCCCCCTGTCTACTTGACAGGGGGCATATCATTATTGGTTTGCCGGGGTCTTAATATTTTGTGCAGTAAGTATCCTTTTATTTTCTTATCTGGCATTGGTTTTGTTTTATGACTTTACTTTTTCTTTTAGGCTGTAACAATGCCTACATGATTTTGTCCTTTATTTGTAAAGAATATAAGATCACCTGCTTTTGGTTCATATCCTGATTTTTTACTTTCAAATCTCTCATTACTCTTATACCACTTTACACCATCACTTACAGCTGCAAATTTAGGCACGGTAGGGGCAAGAATATTTCCGCTTGTGTCCTTAGCACTTTGCTTTGTTTCTAAAATACCTGCTTCATGTGCAACATAAGATACAAACATTGCACACCAAGGATTCCCATTTAGTCCATACCACTCACCATATGGCGTTTTATTATCACCTACTTCTTTGCCCTGAGCGTTTATATATGTATTTTCTTTAAATCCGAGTTCCATTCTAGCAGAA
>JGI24710J26742_10001772_pt1 | contig 19599 bp, 19 predicted proteins | sample BioPla2DNA2_FD_26742 | JGI IMG/M metagenome (IMG submission 26742) | reverse complement strand
GTTCCCTTTGAACAATCCATTGCTTGAACTTAAGAATATTAACTATGCCGTATCAAGCTTTAAGATTCATGATATTAACATTTCACTATATCCTGGTGAAGTGCATATTATCATGGGCGAAAACGGTTCTGGAAAAAGTAAGCTCTTAGAGATAATAAGCGGAGTAATCGCACCAGATTCAGGCCATATCTATTTTGAAGGCGAATTGATCAAACCCAATAGGACTTCCCTATACTCTACAAATAATCTTATATTTATCCAGCAATATTCTGTTCTTTTGGAAGAGCTAAGCGTAGCAGAGAACCTTTTCTTTCATAAGCTTCCATACAAAAACAAATTATTACATACTATTGATTTTGAAAGATTAAACAAGCAATTTTTAGATTTAATTAGTGAGCTGAATTTACCCATTAAGGCTCATGATACAGTTAGGACCCTCGGTCTTGCCCAGAGACAAATGATTGAATTTTGCAAGGCTTATATTTCTGATGCTAAGATTGTAATATTGGATGAACCATCAGATGTACTAACTGCAAGCGAAAGGGAACTTTTATATAGAATTATCAATCATATCAAAGAAAGAGGTGCTGGTGTTTTCTATACAACACACCGTATTGATGATGCTATGACTATAGGTGACCGAATATCTATTATTAAAGATGGCACTTTGACCGGAACAAAATATATCAAGGAGACTACCGAAGAAGAAATCATTCAACTACTTACCGGTACACATTTAAAAGAAGGTTATCCAAAAATTAAGATAAGAAAAGGAAAAACCCTTCTTACCGTATCAAATCTCAGCTATGAAGATAAGCTCACTAACATCAATTTCGAGCTTAGAGAAGGTGAAATATTGGGGATAACAGGACTTGCAGGTTCAGGTAGGAGCTTGCTTGCCAAATGCCTCTTTGGTGTAACTAAATATAGTGGTCAGATTTATATATACAACAAACCAGTACATATTAGCAACCCTCGTATGGCAATTAAAAACGGTATCGCCTTAATGCCTGAAAATCATAAAGAGGATTCTATATTTAGAGAGTTAAGCGCTGATGAGAACGTTGCCTTTCCATCTCTTCATAGATTTTCAAGAAATAATATAATTAACTATGATTATTTGAAGCAGACTGTCTCGGATTATACTAGCAAAATAAATATTCCCGTTCTTAATAGAAAGAGCATTCTAGAGTACAGTGGCGGGAGCCTGCAAAAAGCCATTTTTGCAAAATGGATTATGAGTCGTGCAAAGATTTTTATCTTAGACGAGCCCACACGGGGCATAGATATAGCCAGTAAAATCGATATCTATAATTTTATCACCGATATGGCCAAGAAAAAGGCAGGAATTATCTATATCTCTTCCGATATCGATGAAATTATGGGCATCTGTGATCGAGTTGCTGTTTTGTCTGCCAATACCTTAGTATGCGATACTCCGACCCATCTAACCACAGCTGAAGAAATAACCGGACTTCAGGTACGTAATATATCCATCCCCGAGTGCACAACTACGACATAAGCAAATATATGTCGTAGTATTTCTACTTTATTATTCCAATAACCTTCTAACGTTCAATAGGCCCCATCCCTGCTTCTCCCATCTCTGACCAAGGTCTACAGCACTATCTCTTAACTTTAATTTTACCTCTTTATTAGTAAGTTCCGGATGAGCACCTAAAAGAAGAGCCATTGCTCCCGATACCACAGGGGTAGCCATGGATGTTCCGCTTTTTATTGTATACATCATAGGATAATCAGCAGTCTGAAAAAGTTGACCTCTTCCACCTCTGCCAGTTATGCGATTGATATTACACGAAATAATGTTAGAGCCTGGTGCTACTATATCTGGTTTCTTTATACAGTAGGGCGTAGGACCTCTTCCTGAATAATCCTTCGACTTTGAACCGAACACCTCCACAGATACATTATCATCAGAGGACCCCACCGTTATAACCTTACGGCTTATCCCAGGTGTTGATATTGACATAGGACCTGGCCCGTTATTTCCTGCAGCCACTACCACTATAATTCCACTATCCCAAACAGCATTCACTCCCTGTACTAGTAAGGAATTCTCATCAAGTGTATCCTTTGCCGAAGTTCCTACGCTTATATTTACCACCCGAATATTATACCTTTTTCGATTGTCAATTATCCATTGTAGCCCCGCAAGAACATCTGATATATTTCCATCCCCCCTATGATCAAGTACCTTTATTACTATGAAGTTACATGCAGGCGCTATTCCCATATATTTTCCTTTTGAAGAATAACCATTTCCACCGATTATTCCTGCGACATGGGTACCATGACCATTATCATCATAGGGTTCCTTTCTTCCACTTATAAAATCCTTAAAGGCTACTACTCTGTTCCCACCCTCAGTAAAATCCTTATGCAGGCATATTCCTGTGTCTACTATCGCCACTCCAACTCCACGCCCAAAATATCCCTTGTTATGAGCCCACCTACTATCTATAATATCATTTACTCTATTCATCTGAGCTGTAATATGGGCATCAATTTCTATATTAATTAGCCCTTCCAAGCCCTTTATTGTTTCCAATCGCTCTTTATCTACCTCTATCACATAAGCTCCTATCATAGGTAATCTATATTTTATATACCCCAACCGCTCCAATATAGTTCGTCTTTCTTCATAATCCTCAAAGTGTACAATAAGCTGAACTCTATTATTTTCTCTCATGCCTACTCCAACCATTTTTTATTATACTATTCAGGTGGCTTACTCAATATTCTATACAATGATTTTGTAGTTCATCTACAATAATTACAATATTTATTATAAAAATAGGAAATCTGTCAAGCTATCAATCATATGATACAGTGTAATTAATATTAGGAGGAACTACTATGAGTGATTTAGCAGCAACACATTGTGATCGTGGTGTAGGCGGAGCTAATGATTGTGGATGGATAATTTTCCTTATCCTCATCTTATGCTGCTGTGGTGGTAACAATAACGGATTTTTCGGAGGAAGAGACTGTGGCGGTATCGGCGGAGATAATGACTGTGGATTTATTTTCCTAATCCTTATCTTACTCTGCTGCTGTGGTGGTGGCGGTTTCGGTTTCTAATATCTAAACCAGGTTGAATTAGATATCATCTTAGTAAGTAGAAAGCTGCGTAATACGCAGCTTTTTACTTATCGTCTTCTATTTCTTTTTAACCTCTCAACACATTCTCTATCTATTTCGTAGATTGTATTTTCTTCAATGATTAGATCCTCATCACTTTTATTTGACCTCTGTTCTTTTTGTGTTTGGCTACTTACTTCATTAGAGCCCTTTTCCTTCTTTATAAATTTATATTCATTATTCGGATAATTAAATTGATTGTTCATTTAAGCCTCATAGAATTATTGTCAATTTCAGTATATGATAATATTTAACAAATGTCATTGAAAGTAATTTTGTTTTCCTATATACTATGAATACAAATTATCAAAGCAATTTATATTAAAAAATATAGATACAAGTCTTTCATTGGACAGAAAGGAAGGAAAAAATGTCAGGATCAATATACGGTAAAAGCTTTAGAATCTCTACCTGGGGGGAATCTCATGGTGAAGGATATGGAGTAGTTATAGATGGGTGTCCGGCAGGTCTACCCTTAGATGAAGGTCAGATTCAAGAGTATCTAAAAAGAAGAAAGCCAGGACAGACCAAATTCTCAACTACTAGAAAAGAAGAAGATAAGGTCAGAATCCTCTCAGGCTTGTTTGAGGGAAAAACTACAGGAACCCCAATTTCACTAATTGTATTCAACGAGAATCAACGTTCTTCAGATTATTCAGATATCGCCCAGTATTACCGACCTGGACATGCAGATTATACCTATGATATGAAATATGGCTTTAGGGATTATCGCGGAGGAGGACGCTCTTCTGGAAGGGAAACCATAAGCCGGGTCGCTGCCGGAGCTGTAGCTTCTGCAATCCTTAAGGAGCTTGGTATCTCAGTATATGCATATACCAAATCAATAGGCCCTATAACCATAGACTACCAGAATTGTCGCAAGGAATATTCACTTAATAATCCCTTGTCCATGCCAGACCCTGATGCTTCAAAAAAGGCAGAGCAATATATACTGGAGAAACACGATGAACAAGATTCAGTAGGTGGTGTTATCGAATGTATCGTTTCTGGAACACCTCCAGGTGTTGGAGAGCCTGTATTTGATAAGCTAGATGCAGCACTGGCGAGGGCTGTTATGTCTATCGGCGCTGTTAAGGGAGTTGAAATCGGGGACGGCTTTTTAGCTGCCACCCATACTGGCTCAGAGAACAATGACCCCTTCGCTTATGATAACAATAAGCAGCTAATTAAGCTGACAAATCATGCCGGAGGAATATTAGGTGGCATAAGCGATGGCTCTGAAATTATACTAAGAGCCGCCATTAAGCCTACTGCATCAATCGGAAGACCTCAAAGGACGGCTAATAAGAATAAGGAGAATATCGAGATACAGATTATCGGTCGCCACGATCCAATAATTGTTCCAAGAGCTGTTGTCGTTGTAGAGTCCATGGTAGCGATAACCTTAGTGGATTATCTCTTCCAGGGTATGACATCTAGGATGGATAGGATTAAAAAATTTTATAGTAAGTAATATAGATTAAATAACTAGCCATAGTATCTTATTTATGGCGGGGGATTTTCTAAAAGAATTAAAAGATACACTAGGTTATGATTAATTTAGTGTGTTTTTTAAGTATAACTGGACTATTTTACTTAATCCGATTAACACTTTCTGCTATTTTCTGAACTTCTTCATGTGACAGGTTGCTTTTAAAGAAATCTATAAGAAATATATAATCAGCATAGCTCCAGGATATGGTACGTCAATACTACAAAACAGGTTTTGATTTAGACGAGCAATTAAAGTACCTTCAATAGCAGATGATATATAATTCTTCAAGCATGGAACTGTTTCACATTTATATTTGTGAAACAGCCCCATGCTTTTTTGAGGATGCTTTTTTGGGTGTTTTTTTGCTTATTATAACGAAAAAAGGTATTGACATATATGCATTTATAAGTATAATGGAAATTGCACTTTGTTTAGCTCTGCTAAACTTTAAGTTTATTTTTATTAAGAATTAAGAAAGGGAGCATCCTTATGAATATTGGTCAAAAGATAAAGGAATTGCGTATTCAGAAAAGCCTGACTCAAGAGGAGCTAGCTGATAGAGCCGAGCTATCTAAAGGTTTTATATCACANCTTGAAAGAGATTTGACTTCTCCTTCGATTGCAACCCTAGTAGATATTCTCCAATGTCTTGGAACTAACCTGGAAGAATTCTTTAGTGAAACCGCTGCTGAACAGGTAGTTTTTAAAAAGACCGATTATTTTGAGAAGTATGATAGCGACCTGAAAAATCTAGTGAAATGGATTATTCCCAATGCTCAGAAAAATATGATGGAGCCAATACTCCTTNCCCTGGACCCAGGNGGNTCTACATATCCTGATAACCCCCATGAAGGTGAGGAATTTGGTTTTATAATCAGTGGCAGTATTGTACTTCACATAGGAAACAGAGCCTATAAGGCCAAAAAGGGAGAATCCTTTTATTTTACTGCTAACAAAAAGCATTATATTACAGCATCTGAGAAAAGCGGTGCTACCCTTCTATGGGTATCCACACCACCTAGCTTTTAATCATACAAGAAGGAGGTCTAATCATGACGGATAATAAATTGATTAATCTTGTGAACATAAGCAAATCCTATGGAGATAATATCGTCCTGGATGAGTTGAACCTATATATCCGTGAAAATGAATTTCTGACGCTTTTAGGGCCATCAGGCTGTGGCAAGACTACCACCCTAAGAATTATAGGCGGATTCGAAAACCCTGATCAAGGTCAGGTGATATTTGAGGGCAAGGATATTACTAGAACAGCTCCGAACGAGAGACAGTTAAATACTGTATTCCAAAAATACGCCCTTTTTAACCATTTAACAATTGCAGAAAATATAGCCTTTGGTCTTAAGATTAAGAAGAAAAGCAAAGCCTATATAGATGATAAAATAAAATATGCTCTTAAGCTTGTTAATCTGGATGGATTTGAAAATCGTATGCCCAATTCCTTAAGCGGAGGCCAACAACAAAGAATCGCCATAGCAAGAGCTATTGTAAATGAACCAAAGGTCCTTCTACTTGATGAGCCTCTAGGTGCTCTGGATCTTAAGCTTCGTCAAGACATGCAATATGAGCTTATAAGACTTAAGAATGAGCTAGGTATAACCTTCATATATGTCACCCATGATCAAGAGGAAGCTCTTACCATGTCTGATACCATCGTAGTTATGAATCAGGGTTATATTCAACAAATTGGCACACCGGAGGATATCTATAATGAACCTCAGAATGCATTTGTTGCTGATTTCATAGGTGAAAGCAATATTATTCCTTCAATCATGATTGAAGATAAACTAGTAAATATTCTGGGAACCAACTTTGCCTGTGTTGACACAGGATTTGGACGTAACAAACCAGTGGATGTGGTTATACGTCCAGAGGATATAGATTTGGTAAAGCCTGAGGAGGGCACTATAAAGGGTGTAGTTACCTCTCTTCTATTTAAGGGTGTTCATTATGAAATGGAGGTCCATGCTCACGGCCATGACTGGCTGGTACACTCTACAGATTTGTCTCCTGTAGGTAGCGAGGTAGGTATCTCAGTGGATCCTTATGACATACAGATTATGAATAAGCCTGAATCAGAGGATGAAGAGGCTGTAGAACTTGAGATATAAAATCTAGTATTTTTATATCCATGGTTCAAAGTATTTAGATTCGATAGGAGGCTCCCATGAAAATAAGAAATGTATTAAATACTATAACTCCAAAAACACCATCACAAAAAAATGGAGCGGGCTCACTGGGAATTCGCAATACAAAATGGCTTTCCTTTCCTTATATACTATGGATGGTCGGCTTTATCATAATACCTCTCATTGTAATTCTATACTATGGACTGACGACTAATGACAAGTTGCTGACACTGGACAATATCAAGTCTATACTTGATCCTATTAATCTTAGATCTCTTCGACTTGCATTAGAACTGTCCTTTGTAAGTACTGTGATATGCCTTTTACTTGCCTATCCCTTAGCTATGATACTTAATAAATCAAAAATGAAAAGTAATAGCTTTATTGTGATGATTATTATACTGCCTATGTGGATGAATTTCTTACTAAGAACAATTGCCTGGCAGAACATACTTGAAAGAACCGGCATTATCAATACGGTATTAAAGTTCTTTAACCTACCGATGTTAAATATTATTAATACCCCCAGCGCCATTATCCTTGGTATGGTATACAATTTCCTACCCTTTATGGTATTACCAATATATAACGTACTTATAAAAATTGATAAGGATATAATAAATGCTGCCAGAGATCTTGGAGCCAACTCCATTCAGACCTTTTTAAAGATTATATTGCCCTTAAGTCTACCAGGAGTTATCAGTGGTATAACCATGGTATTCGTCCCATCGCTTACAACCTTTGTTATCTCTAACATATTAGGCGGAAGTAAGATTGTACTTATTGGAAATGTAATAGAGCAACAGTTTCGAATCGGGAACTGGCATGCAGGGTCGGGCCTATCCCTGGTATTAATGATCTTTATTTTGATTAGCATGGCTATCCTTTCTAAATATGACAAGGAAGGCGAAGGAGGTAGCATATGGTAAAGAAATTTATAGAGCGATTTTATGTAGGGCTAATTCTCTTCTTCTTATATGCACCTATAATTATACTGATTATATTATCCTTTAACAGCTCTAAGTCAAGATCCAAATGGGGTGGCTTTACCCTTCATTGGTATAAGGAGCTCTTCAAGAACCAGAGTATAATGAACGCTCTTTATACCACACTTATTATCGCATTTTTGTCGGCACTTNTTGCTACTATTATAGGCACAGCCGCCGCTATTGCCATAAACAGCATGAAGAAGACACCACGGACTATAATGATAGCCATAACCAATATTCCAATGCTAAATGCAGATATTGTAACAGGTATATCTCTTATGCTTTTATTCGTTGCCATGCGATATACCCTTGGTTTTACAAGCGTACTTATATCTCATATAACCTTTAATATACCCTATGTAATATTAAGCGTAATGCCAAAGCTTAAGCAGCTAAACCCTCATACCTTCGAGGCAGCTTTGGATTTGGGGGCTTCACCAGTATATGCCTTCTTCAAGGTGATATTACCTGACATATTTCCTGGTGTCTTAACAGGCTTCTTCTTGGCCTTTACCATGTCCCTAGATGATTTTGTTATTACTCATTTTACAAAGGGCCCTGAAATCAATACCCTATCTACTAAGATTTATACAGAGGTAAGAAAAGGCATCAAGCCTGAGATTTATGCATTATCTACCCTGATGTTCATAGCAGTGTTGCTGCTCTTAGTTCTAATCAATAGAAGAAATGCGGATAAAAGGGAACCTATCAAGAAAGTATAAGAATACTTATGATATATTTTTTAAAATATTATCCTTGGAATAATATTTGATTTAAAGGAGGAAAGCGATGAAGAAATATATTGGATTAACTGCCCTGTTAATACTTATGACATTACTTGCAGGATGTGCTAAAAACGATGGGAATAAGGTCTATGTATATAACTGGGGAGAATATATTGATTATGAAACACTAGACATTTTTACAGAGGAAACAGGTATCACAGTAGTATATGAGGAATATGAGCTAAACGAGGATATGTATCCTAAGGTTCAATCAGGAGCTGTCAGCTATGATGTAATATGTCCATCTGATTACATGATACAAAAAATGATCGAGAATGACCTTTTGCATCCACTTAACTTTGACAATATACCTAATATTAAGTATATTGACGAATCATATCTTGAAAGCGCTGAGGAATTTGATCCAGGTAATAAGTACTCAGTTCCATATACATGGGGAACTTTAGGGATTTTATATAACAAATCCATGGTAGATGAGCCCATAGACAGCTGGGGAGTTCTCTTTGACGAGAAGTACTCTGGTGAAATACTTATGATAGATAGTGTCAGAGATGCATTTGCCATTGCTTTACAATATCTTGGCTATAGCTTGAACACTACTAACGAAGCTGAGCTTGAGGAGGCCAAGGCCCTATTAAAGAATCAATACCCCTTGGTGCAGGCCTATGTGGTGGACCAGGTCCGTGATAAGATGATAGGGGGAGAGGCTGCTATTGGGGTTATCTATTCAGGAGAGGCCATATATACCAGCAGGGAGAACCCTGATTTAGAATATGTAGTTCCTAAGGAAGGCTCCAATGTATGGATTGACGGCTGGGTAATTCCAAAGAACAGCAAGAACAAGGAGAATGCAGAGGCCTTTATTAACTTCATGTCTAGACCTGATATAGCACTTATGAACTTTAATGAAATCACCTATTCCACCCCGAATTACGGTGCCTGGGATTTAATCGAGGATGAGGAAGTTAAAAATAGTCCTGTCGCCTTCCCTTCTGATGAAATACTGGACCGTTGTACCGCATTTAGATACCTGGGCGAAGAGATGGAAGCTAACTATATCCAGAAATGGAACGAGGTCAAGGGCGAATAATAATAAAATAATGCTCCTATCTGGATTAGCAAGTATTTATTGTACTTACTAACAGATAGGAGCATTTTAGCCAGATAGACTTATATTATTCATAGCTTCGTCTACTACGATAATAGACTGATGTTGCAAGGACTCCTAACAGCAATATAACTATACACAAGACAAATGGTAACGCCCTTGAGATATCACTAAGCACCCCACCAATATAACCAAAGGGTACACTTACAAGCATTACTGTTGTCTGTAGTAGTGCCATGATTCCTGAACGCTCCGTAGGATCCACATGGATAGCTACTAGAGATTCTCTGAGGGTGTGAAGTATAGCCATACCCAGAGCCTCAAATAATAAAGAAAGCGATAGTATAACATAACCCCATACTCCTGTATCGGTTATTGTTATTAGTAATAGGCAGCTAATAATAGTGCTTACAAACCCTCCATAAAGGGGCCACTTCATCTTGGATTGCTTCATATGTGCGATTATTGTAAAGAACAGAATTATCGCTAGTATGCTTTTGGCCATTGGAAAGATTGGTAGCAAGGTGTCAGGTACACCTATTCGCCTTGATGCAATAATCTGCCAGAAGGTCATGCTAATCATTGCTACAATTTCTACTAATATGCTTATAATTATTGCAAATTTTGTACCTCTAGAAGCAAGTATCTTTTTAATTGCACTCCTATATCCTGATAACATCTCTAACCAGGACATATTACGGGTTGCCTCACGCCTTATTTTACCCATGGCAGTTTCTGTAGATAGTTTGTATAGGATTAAAATCTTCGCAGTCATAATTATAAATGAGTTAATATAAAGTATCCGTATTGCCGGAACCAGTGTAAGCTTTGCTACTAGAATTGAAGATATGGGGGCAAATATTGCAGACATATTGCCAAATATCATTACCCATGAATATATATGGGTTATCTTATCCTTTGGTGCATCCTCAACCAATAGACAATCCCATGATACTGTGGTTATCTTCATGGTACCATTAAGCAGAGCCGCTACCACAAAGAACCAAAACCCTTGGCTAGACGCCCAAATCAAGCTCGGAAGACTCCAGGCAATAAAGTCAAATATTGCTGTACTTAGTCTTCGTCCCATCTTATCAATTATCGCTCCTGATATGAAAGCGAATATCATCTGAGAAAACATATAGATAGAGGTTATAATACCGACCTCAATATCACTCATGCCAAAGGTAAGCATATATACTGATGCATAAGGAATACACAGATTCACGGATAATCCCCACATAGGTTCTGTATATACACTAGCCCTTGGATTGCCCTTTAGCTCAAAAAGGGTACGAAGCAGGGGGTGCTTTTGTAATCTTCTCTTCATGTCTTAGTTGTTCCTTTCGCTAATCTCTAGTAAAATATCATGCAAAAAAATAACCCCACATATGAAATAAAGTGGGCCCTGACTTCGATTATACCTATTAATATAGCAAAAAGCAACCCAATTCGACCTTATATACATACGGTCTAGTTATAAAATTAACTCTAGTTCAATCAAGAATTGAATTTTCTCTATATTCAGCCTGCATAATAACTTCTAACTCATCAATTTGTTCTTAATCTCTATCCCTCTTGGTGTAGCAGCAAGACCTCCCTCACCAGTCTCTCTAAGCGTTCTAGGTAGAGATTCACCAACCTCTCTCATAGCATCTATAACTTCATCCGGGGGAATCTGGCTTCTAATTCCAGCAACCGCCATATCTGCGCTGGAAATAGCAACAACTGCTCCTCCCACATTACGTTTGACACATGGAATCTCAACCAGTCCAGCAACTGTATCACATGCCAGTCCCATAAGATTCTTTAAGGACATAGCTGCTGCATGGGTAATACACTCTCCATCCCCACCATTAAGATAGGCTAATGCTCCGGCAGCCATGGCACTGGCAGAACCAATTTCAGCCTGACAACCCCCTGCTGCTCCTGATATAAAAGCTCTGACTGCGATTACCTGTCCTATACCAGCAGCCACATACATTGCCTCTATCATCTGCTGCAAGAAAGCACCAAATTGTTCCTCATAGGTTAAGAGCACCGCAGGTATTACACCACAAGCTCCCCCTGTGGGTGCTGCTACAATCTTCTTCATACAGGCGTTGGACTCTCCCATTTTCAATGCCTTTGACATTACCTCACCCATAAAGGGACCAGCTAGAGTCTTTCCCTCAGAAAGAGCACGGCCCATTCTGGCACCATCCCCTCCAACCAGACCGCTGGTTGAGGATAAGCCTTCCTCATAGGCTATGTCTGCGCCCTTCATGGCCATATATAGCTGCTTCATCTTCTCAAAGGATTCCTCTTCTGTCTCTTCTGTCACAAGCCTCTCCTCCATATCATCTTCAAGAACTACTCTCCAGAAGGGCTTATCCTCTTTCTTGCATTTATTTAATATCTCAGCTAAGGATCTAAAGCTCATCATCTACCTCCATCATCGGTCTATCATCGATATCTGGTACCTTCTATGCTTCTACTGCATTTACATAGGTTACCTTTTTAACACCCTCAGCATTACTTAGCAAGACTAACAGCTCTGATGGAACCTCCTGATCACATTCAATAATCATAACAGCATTGCCGCCTCGTTTATTTCTTTGAATCTTCATGGTTGCAATATTGATGCCATACTTGCTAAGTAAGGAAGTAACCATGGATACATGTCCTGGTTGATCAATATTTCTTATTATTAAGGTGGGATAAGCAGCAGTAATGTCCGCTTCAACCCCGTCTATCTGATTAATTACTATGGAGCTTCCTCCAATTGAGGATGCTATAATTTCCATCTTATTGCCCTGTATACCCACAAGCTTTAGCATTACTGAATTGGGATGGGCATCTCTAAGCTCAATCCCTTCAAATTCATACTCCAGTCCGCTTTCCTTAGCATAAGAGAAGCTATTTGGAATTCTCTCATCATCCGGCATCATTCCCAGAAGTCCCGCAATCAATGCCTTATCAGTTCCATGTCCTTTGCCTGTCAAAAGGAATGAACCGTGAAGATAGATTTTAGCCTCTTTTATCTCCTCACGCATAAGCTTTCTGGCTGTATATCCTATCTTGACCGCCCCTGCGGTATGGGAGCTGGATGGACCAACCATAATTGGTCCCATTACATCAAATACATTCACAGCATATCCTGCCTTTCATTTACAATTCTACCTATTATTCTGTCCAATTTTGAACCTCTTATGACTAAAGTCACGGTCCACAGCCTAGTGTTTATCCATAGATAGTCTCATATATGTACTCAGCATATTTGCCTGCTACATTGACTCCCGATACACTCTCCATAGCACCAAAGAATGCATTGGAGTTCACCTCACAAACTATCGGTTCACCCTCTTGTCCATATAAAATATCTATTCCACAGTAATCAAGCTCAAGAATATCCGCCACCCTCTCAGATATCTCTCTAAAGGACTCTGAAAGTTCGATGGGCTCTGCAACTCCTCCTAGCTCAATATTTGATCTAAAATCAGTTTTGGAGGTCCGTTGCATAGCACATACGGCTTTGCCTCCAATAACAATAACCCTTACATCCCGGCCTCTACTTGAAGCAATCATCTTCTGAAATAAATGTGACTTAAGCTTGACCTTTTCCATGAGTTGTAGAAGCTCGTTTCGGTTATTAGCACAATATACCTTAGCACCTAGCGAACCGTAACACTCCTTAATTACACAGGGATAACCTAACTTTTCCTCAATCAAATTAATCCTTGGCATTACCTCATCAATGGTTGCCTCTTCATTGTAGCAAAGAAGCCCTCCTATGGTATCTGGCATACTAATACCATGGCCTGCCAATCTGATATGGGTATCCATCTTGTCATCACATAAGCGGATGGCCTCATGTCGGTTAAAAAGTCTTATCCCTGCCTTCTCAAGCAGTGATGAGGTATATTTATCCTTGTCTAGATAAATAACAAAATCATAGTCCTCTATGAATGACTGGACATTCCCTTCTATAATCATAGCAGTATCTATACTATTTTTCTTAATATCAACCACTACCCCTAGTTTTTCAAATTCTTCCTTTAGTCTTTTTGGTTGATTTGATGCCGATATAAGCCTTGAATAGGCATTAACTAATATAAGTCCTCTTTTCAATCAGGCTTCTCCCTTCAGTAAAATAATTCGCCAAATTTCCACTTTATATTATCATAAGGATAGATAAGTATCAATTAAAATTATAGGCTGTAACTATACTATCCCTTTCCTTAGTTCTATCATTATAATATTCATATAGTGATATAGCCAGAAAGCTTCCTGTTATATTAGTAACATTATTAAAGCCCATGTTTTGAAGTGCTAAGGTCGCATTGTAGCTTCGTTGACCACTCCTGCAATGCAAATATACAGGCTTGTCTTTTGGGATTTCATCTATTCTATCTCTAAGCTCACTCAGCGGAATATTAATCGCGCCCTTAAGATGTCCTTTGCTATACTCATAAGCTTCTCTTACATCTATTATGACATTTTCATCTTCAACAAGTTCCCTTACCTGGTCGACATTCACTTGCTTGTAATCTCCATTCAGGAGATTCGAGCCCACATAGCCCGCATAATTAACGATGTCCTTTGCCGTTGAAAAGGGAGGTGCATAGCTTAATTCTAGATCCTTTAAATCCTCTACTGTCCCATTAAACTTTATAGCTGTAGCAATTACATCTATACGCTTTGTTACATCACCTTTGCCTATGGCCTGAGCTCCTAATATCCTCCCAGTTGGAATTTCAAAGAGAAGCTTAAAGAACATTGTCGCTGCATCCGGCATAATTCCCACCTTATCGGACAGAACTAGACTTACAATATCGTAATTAATTTTCAAATCAAGAAACTTAATCAGGGATTCATTTAATCCAGTAGATGCCCCATTGTAATCAAATACCTTTATAGCTGATGAACCAATATATCCTTTATTTGTTGTACTCTTATTATTAATATGATCAGCTACAAGTCGGGCCTGCTTTAAGGCGGGACCCGCTAAGGATACTTTGGTCGCCTGCCCGCTCAAGGCATGATATACTTCAATCGCATCACCTATTGCATAGATATCCGGGTCATTAGTCCGATAATTACTATCTACTTTAATAGCCCCTGTCTCACCAAGCTCCAGACCCGCTTCTTTTGCAAGGCCTGTTTCTGGTGCCACTCCTATAGCCATTACTACCGCTTTTGCATGGACAGTTTTTCCTGAACCTAATACAACCATATCTTCATCAAATCTCTCTACCCTATCCCCTAAGATGAGATTTACATTGTGATCTGTTAATACCTTATGGAAGATCTGAACCATATCGTAATCAAAGGTTCTAAGAATTTGATTAGTAGCTTCTATTAAGCTAACACGATATCCAGCTAGGGATAAATTCTCGGCAACTTCAACACCAATAAATCCACCACCAATAACTGCAACATCCTTACTATCCATCTGCTTTATAGCCTTATTCAATCTATCGATATCAACCACATTTCTCACAGTATAAATATCTACATTCTCAATACCGGGAAGCTTGGGAACTATTGGAGAGGCCCCCGGAGACAAAATTAATTTATCATAGCTTTCATCATACTCTTCCCCTGTATCGGTTCTTTTCACCTTAACCACTTTGTTTTTTCTATCTATAGCAATTACTTCACTATATACTCGGGCATCTATATTATACTGCTTTAAAAAAAGCTCAGGATTCATTAATACTAAATCCTCTGCATCTTTTATTACCCCGCTTAAATGATAGGGAAGAGAACAATTAGAGAAGGAGACATGTGGTCCTCTTTCAAACATAATAATCTGATCCTCTTCACTATTTCGTCTAAGCCTTGCTGCCGCCGATGCTCCACCAGCCACTCCACCAACAATTATTATTTTTCTTCCCATGTTATTCCTCCTGTTTCCTCTTTAATTTCTCTTGCTTCCAATATATGTTCCAAAGCCACCTGCAACATTAATCACGCTAAATCCCTGCCTACTTAGGAGTCTTGTTAGCATCCCGCTTCTTGCTCCAGATTGACATATTATATAGTAGGTCTCGTCTTTATCTAGATATTTATCAGGGTTAGCTGCCAAATTACCCATGGGTATATTCTTAGCAGTCCTCAAGCTTCCAGCTCTATACTCATATGGCTCTCTGATATCAATTAGTTCAACTTTACCAATTAGATCGTCTATATCATTGACATTAATTACTTTCCTTTGATCTCTCTTTAATATGTTAAGCATTGTTAATCCTCCTGTTATGCTATTCTATCTTTATATTTTTTGCAAGCTTATTCTCTTTGCATCTTATTATTATATAGCTTAACAGCTTTTTTCTGTGATTGAATCACAAAAAGACACCATATCCTCTGATATGGTGTTGGATCTATTCTTCTGTAGGTATATTTAAGCTTTTTTTATATCTATGATAATAGCCCACTATTAAATTAAATAGAGAATGTCCAACAATAGATATAATTAATGCTTCAGAATATAAATAAATTAGAGAAAAACAAACTCCACCGACGAAAGCACTTATGATGTTTTTTGGCTTCAAATGAATTACTCCAAATATAAAGGCTGAAATAATTACTGAAGCCCCTACATTCAGAATTTCATTTAAACTTTGAAAGAACATAGATCTAAACAAAATTTCTTCTACAATTGGGACAAATACAATAGAAAAAAATGTGATTTGTATATTTTCTAACTCTATTTTATTTTTTTTTCTATTTAATTTGCTGATTAAATATTGATAAAAACAAACAAATAAAAATAATACTACTGAAACAACAAGAGTAATAAGTAAATTCCACACATTTAGGATGTTTTCTATCTTAATATCTAACAGTGACTGATAAAAAACTCTCCAGAATTCTTTGTCCCCATAAAAAACACAAGATGCTGCTAATAAACCACCAATATAGCATATATATAAACTTTTGTTAAAAATCCTTAACCAAGAATTTTTCTTAGCTATGTGTATTTTATAATATAAAAACACATATATAATGCCCTGTGAAATAATCCACATAGCTATAAAAACACATATCTTTATATACAAAGGTAAGTCGTAAATCATTAACTAATCCTCACCTTCATTATTTTTATCTTCTGCAGTTTTGGATTTGTTTTCCCCGACTAAAAACGCTATATTTCCTAAAATAATAGTTATCAATAAATAATTATCCATACTCTTGTCAATCAAAAGTCCGTAAAAAAACCTTATTAAAATCATACAAATTACAATTACATAGGCCCATTTAAATCCTAGATTCATTTTCATTAAATCAACCCCNTTATATAATAATTTTAATAGTAAATTGTAAACTTAAGAAAAGAAAAATCAAATAGTTTCGCAATTACTTGAACATTTTTAATAATCTTTTTCTTAATATCCGAAACATCAATGTAATTACAAGTACTTCATATAGAATGGCGACAAAATTAAGGACTAGGTTATTAATAACTAAACCAGAAGTAATATAACCTGGAACTACCACCATATAAATAATTGAGAATAACAAAATACTATCTAGTGCACCAAAAGAATAGTTACGTTCTCCCTTCTTAACTATAGTTCTATATGTTAGTAATGTTGAAGTTAGAAAACCATAAGCACTGCTTATCGGAATAATAAAAATAAAATTCCATAATAATAGAATAAATATTTGAATGAATTCTACTTTATAAAATATTACTCCAATAATATAATATATTACATATATTAATAAATTACTGATAAATCCTACCCCACAACATAATGTATACTTGTATTTCAAAATATTTACTGGATTACATCGACATATTTTTAAGATCCAAATCCCTATATTTTCACGAGGAATTGAATATAAGGAAATCATATATGTAAAGTATGAAACCGTTAACATATAACCTATGTAAAAAGATTCAAAATATACTTTTGATGAAATCACCATAATAACAGAAATAATAAAGGGATATATCAGTGCATTTAATAAAGGTACTTTTTCATACCACAATTGTGTAAGTTCCTTGGATACTATTACTTTTGCCTCCAAGGGAAGAAAATGTAACTTTTTACGAACTTTATTGTAAACGCTTCTTGAACTACTCTTTTCAGAAGATTTTATATCTGCGTTTTTTCTTTCATATGCATATAATGCCATTTTTCTATAATAAAGCAAAAACAACATAATAGTAATAATTGTTACCACAAACGCCGATACTATTGATACGTTATAATCATTAGCAAATAATATATTACCAATGAACTGATTCATGAATCTTAAGGGCTCAACCCATATTGGTATATTCATCTGTAAAATATAGCTATTTACAATTCCAAATATAGTATATAAAATAGATGTTATGCTTATTATTTTTTTTCTTTTTCTACAATGATCATTACATAAAAAACGAAAGAACAATTCTATTACTATAAAGCAAACAAAAAATGCCACCCCACCGATACAGGATTTTATATCAATATTTTTTTTCTTAAACATAAGGGTTATAAGAATAATTATTATTAGTCCTAATATCTGTTTTACTCTTCTACTAATATGATTTAAAACAAACAATTTTTTTGCATTATCAGAACATAAAATTAATAAATCACCATATAAGCCTGAGAATTTATATTTTCTTCCTCTGTTAAACAAAGAAAGAACTCCGTATATCATAACATATATATACATGAAGCCTATATTTAAACCACTTGGTAATTTTATAGATAATTGATTCCCACCTTCAGTGCCTGGAATATTTATTAAATAAAATATAGATAGAATTGACAGGATTCCTATTATTGATCTAATAGGATAAGATTTTATATAATTTTTATATCTTTTAACTTCAATATTGTAAAAACTCCTCATGTACAAAACCTCATATGTTTATTCGAATACTTCTTTTAATATATTTAATTTAGCCTCTAGGGATTCGAATTGATTAAATTTATGTTCAATAAGTAAAGTCCCCTTATTAATAATTGCAACATTATTACATATTTGTGCGGCAAGCTCCAATATATGTGTCGAGAGTATAACCGTCTTCCCACTTTGTGTATAATTCTTTATATATTCTTTAGCTTTTAAGGTTGCAGCAGGATCAAATCCAGTAAATGGTTCATCCAATATGGCAACATCAGGATTATGTAAAAAAGCTGACAAAAAAATTAATTTCTCAAAATTTCCTTTTGAATAGCTGGATGCTAATAAATTCATATCTGGAAAGTCAATATATTGTTTCATTTCATGTAATTTACAATTCATTTCTTTATGACTTATTCCTCTTAAATCAGCGATTGTTTCCAAAAAATCCATTCCTGTCATAAAATCATAGATAGTACATACTTCAGGTATATATCCCATTAAATTTTTAATTTCACCAGCATTTTTTCCATATATTTTCAAGGAGCCTGAGTCGGGTTTTATTAGACCAGTTATACATTTAATAAGTGTACTTTTCCCTGCTCCATTTTTTCCAATAATCCCATATATAATACCCTTAGGGATTTTCAATGATATATTGTTTAAAGCAATGATTTTTCCACTTTTATATGTTTTTACTACATTGTCAATAATTATTGCATGTTTCAGCATATTCCCTCCTCATAAAATATGGTAGTGTCAAGTGTGACACCCCTGTTTCTTTATTAAAACCTTATATTTCAAGGGTTACATCACTTTTTATAACAAAAAAACAATGACCCCCCATTTTCGTGTATAATTGAATCACCACAAAACAAATATCTACGAAAGAAAGGTCATTGTTATGGATTCAATTATACTCTATTTATTAACTATTATTCAATACCAATATAAACAAATCTGTTGGCTTTTGTAATGCCTCTTTTTCTAATGGGAAACAACTTACTACACCCATTAAGTTTAAGTGCCCTTACTGCTCACGTACTCTTACTCCAAAGAAGAATCGTAAGCATTTCATCGTACATAAATGTACAAATCCTAAGTGTTCCTACTACCTTAA
>JGI24710J26742_10001771_pt1 | contig 19600 bp, 16 predicted proteins | sample BioPla2DNA2_FD_26742 | JGI IMG/M metagenome (IMG submission 26742) | reverse complement strand
AGGAAATGATTATAATGGTGATGAACATATCTAAGATTATCATCAAGGGGAAACTCTGCCCATTAAAATCCTAAGCTAACTAAACGCAATCAAGAAAGTATGTAATATTGACTTGTTTGACTATTTCATATATAATTAATTGAATATGTATGGAAAATTGTAATGCATATATCATCTTTGATGAAAGAGTGTGTTCTTATGCTAAGAAGTATGACAGGCTTTGGGAGATGCGAGATTGCTGGTGTAGATAGGAAGATTACTGTTGAAATGAAGTCAGTAAATCACCGCTATTGTGACATTTCGATTAAGTTACCTAAAAAGCTTGGTTTTTTTGAAACAAGTATTAGGAATTATTTGAAGAAGGCAATTAATAGAGGCAAAATAGATGTATTTATAACATATGAGGATTATAGTGAGAATAATATCTGTGTGAAATATAATGAGGATCTCGCTAGGGAATACTATGAAAACCTGAAGAAGATGAGTGAGAGCTTTGATATAGAATTTAATATCCGAGTATCAGAATTGTCTAGATATCCTGATGTTTTTTCTTTAGAAGAACAAACTATTGATGAAAAAGAACTATGGGACTTTATAGAGAAGGCTATTAGGGGTGCTACTGAGCAGTTTATCGAAACCCGTATTAAGGAAGGTGAAAACCTTAAGATTGATATAGCAGGAAAGCTTGACAATATGATGGTTATGATAGACTACATAGAAGAAAGAGCTCCTGAGATACTTAAGGAATATAGAGAAAAGTTAATGACGAAGGTTAAAGAAATTCTTGGGGACACCAAAATAGATGAAAGTCTATTAGCCACAGAAGTTACTATTTTTGCTGATAAGATTTGTGTAGATGAAGAAACCGTAAGATTAAGAAGTCATATAAAGAACATGAAGGACACCTTGAATGACGAGGATAGTGTAGGTAGAAAATTAGACTTTATTGCTCAAGAGATGAATCGTGAAGCTAATACCATTCTATCCAAGGCTAATGATCTTGCTATTTCTAACATAGCCATTGATTTAAAGACAGAGATTGAAAAGGTTAGAGAACAAATTCAGAATATCGAATAGAAGTTATGGAAATGAGGAATAACTTTGAATAAATTAATAAATATAGGTTTTGGTAATGTTATTAATTCAAGTAAAATCATAGGAATTATTAGTCCTGATGCTGCACCAATAAAGAGGATGGTTCAATCAGCAAAAGATGCAGGTGTGGCAATTGATGCAACCTGTGGAAGAAAGACTAAATCCGTTATAGTTATGGAGAATGGCAGTTTNGTATTATCTTCCCTTTTGCCAGATACTATAACCAGTAGAGTGAACCACGTGGAAGGACTAGAATAGGCAATCAATTGCGAAATAACTCAACTTAGAAATTTATATGATTAATGTAATTCTGGAGCGTAAGTTAAGCAAAGCGTTGGAGCGTAAGAATTAACATTAAGCATATAAATAAATATATATAAATATTTCGCAATTATCTATATGATAAAGCATTGGAAGGAGATTTTATAATATGTTACATCCATCTTATACTGATTTGATGAAAGTTGTTAATAGTGAGGTTGAACCAGGAGAACATCCAGTAGTTAATAGTAGATATTCTATAGTACTAGCTACAGCAAAAAGAGCTAGACAGTTGATTGATGGTGCAGAACCACTAATAGAAGTTGAAAGTAAAAAGCCACTGTCAACTGCAGTGGAGGAACTACATGAAGCTAAAGTCAAAATTGTTACTGACGAACAAGTAGTTAATTTCGAAGAACAATAAATTATATTTAATGTTCTGCCTGCACTTTCATATGCCATAGATATGAAAGTGCTTTATCTTGTAAAAACTATCGGTAACGTGTAAGGGAAGGAAATGCATATGTCTTTTAACAACGATACATTAAAAGAGCAGGAACCTGAAATCACAACGATAAACGAGTTTCCTAATAATGATACAAAAATTAATTTAAAGGGTGTAATTTTCGATTTGATATTTTACGCCGTTTTAATTTTTGTGTGTATTTATATATTACCTAATTATGTTATCCAGAGAACAATAGTTGATGGATCTTCAATGGCCAATACTTTACTTGATGGTGAGAATTTGTATGTTGAAAAAATATCCTATCATTTTGATCGACTAGATCGTTTTGATATTATTGTTTTTTATCCTTATGGTAGAGATAATGAGGAGTACTATGTGAAAAGAATTATCGGTATGCCTGGAGAGACAATACAGATTATTGGAAGCAATATATATATTAATGGAGAAATATTGGATGAGAGTTATGGCAAGGAGCCTATACAATATCCTGGGAGGGCTGCTAACCCTATTAAACTTACCGAAGATGAATATTTTGTAATGGGAGATAATCGTAATATTAGTAAGGATAGTAGAGATGAGTATGTAGGTAATGTATCTAAAGAGAATATTGGTGGCAAAGTAATATTTAGAATAACACCACTAAGTCGTTTTGGAACCATTGATTAATTAATCTACATAAATTATCTGACTATGCTGTAACGGGATGTTCTGGGCTATCGGGAGAATACTTATTATGAAGATAATTAAAGAGCATATAAAATCAGGAGAATTCAAACCCGTATACCTCTTATACGGTAGTGAGGATTATTTGAAAAGACTCTATCGTGATAAACTAACCACAGCAATTATCGGTGATAAGAGCAGCATGAATTATTCCTATAATGAAGGTAATGATTTGAATCTTGTTTCAATTGCTGAGGTAGTCAATACACTTCCTTTTTTTAATGATAGAAGATTGGTTGTAATTGAGAATAGCAAATTATTCAAAAATCAGAATGAATTCAATGAGGTTCTTAAAGAAATGCCGGATTCTACAATAGTAATTTTTATCGAAAGGGAAGTTGATAAGCGTAATAAACTATATAAGTTTGTTAAAAATAATGGAACCATATGCGAGATGAACGGTTTAGATGAAGCTAATCTGAAGCTTTTTGTAGCTTCCTTATTAGAGCAATCTCAGAAGAAAATAAGAGCTAATACAGTTAGCTATTTTATCGACAAAACTGGTTCTGATATGGTCAATATACAAAATGAAGTTGAAAAGCTTATTGGATATACAAAGGATCGAGATATAGTTACAACAGAAGATATAGATACGGTTGTTACAACCCAGATAACAGGTAAGATATTTCAGATGATAGATGCAATAGGTTCAAAGAAACAAAAGAATGCACTTGACTTATATTATGATCTACTATCTGTTAGAGAGAAGCCTATGTCTATTCTATATTTGATAACTAGGCATTTTAATATATTACTTCAAGTTAAGAGCCTAACCACCAAGGGATTAGGCAAATCTGAAATAAGTGAAAAGGTAGGGATTCCACCATTTTCAGTTAATAAGTATCAAGCCCAAGGAAGAAACTTTACTTCCAAGGGATTAATATTTGCAATTGAATTAGCCACAGATATTGAGGAAAAGGTTAAATCCGGTCTTGTTATCGATCAGATTGGGGTAGAAATCTTAATTGTTAGAGCCAGTAGAGGTATATAAAATACCATTATATATTTGGAGACGTATCGAAGAGGTCATAACGAGCTCGACTCGAAATCGAGTAGCCCTCAGGGGCACGTGGGTTCGAATCCCACCGTCTCCGTTTTAAACCAAATTTATAGCAACCTCATATGCAAGTTCCTAATTATAAATCATATGTCAAATAACATTCAAAAACACCTACATTTGTAGGTGTTTTTAAAATACAAAATTGTCTTTATAATTGCCTTAATCTATAATACCTATATAACTATATATCTAGTAATTAGATAATGTAATAAAATATAAAATTAGCAAATCTTATCTTGCTTTTGTATAAATTATGGAACTAAGGTAGAAAATACCTCGTCTAATTGTTGTAAATAAAAAACCTATATTGATAAAAGAATTAATAAAATAAAATTTAAGTTGAATGGAGGAAGTCTATGAAGAAAATTATATCACTGGTAATTGGAGGAGTATTACTAACCACATCCTTTTCCCCATTAAGTATTCAAGCATTAGGCGATACAGCTACATCCGGGTCTAGAACAATAGCTTCAGGGGAGGTTATGGCTGTNGACCCTNTGATTAATGAGACGAGGGAGATTATAGCTTCTAGTACAAAAGGGGACGCATCTAACAAGGCTTTGGAGGCAGTTATATTAGCAGTCAAATCAAAAATAGAAATACCTGAAAAATATTCAGATTTTGATTATAACTTCTATAATTCAGGCTACAATAACGAGTTTGTCTGGAGTTTAGTCTGGAGAGACACTAAAGAAAATGGTCATATAAGAGTAGAGGCTGATGGGGATAACAGAATTATAAGCTATAACAAATATAATTATAATCAAAAGGATAACCCAGTTCCAACTAATCGTAAAAAAGAGCTGTTGGGTAAAGCCAAGGATTTTATCAAGAAGATTGATTCAAGCATCTTTAATAAGCTAGTATATAAGGATTCATATTTTGAAGGAATATATAGCAATAACTATGTCTACACCTTTGAAAGGGTTGAAAATGAAATAAGCTTTCCTGACAATTCTGTAAGTGTAGGAATTAATGGTGCTACAGGGGAGGTAGTATTTTTTAATTCTAATTGGTTATATGATGTGAAGGTCCCATCTGGTAAGGCTGAGATTGATAAGGAAAAAGCTGCTGAGATTATCAAGGATAATATATCTATGAAGCTTGTATATCGTTCAGATAATTATCGGATATTTGATAAAGCCACTAGTAATGAGAAGGGTAAAGCCTATCTAGTTTATGAACCAAGCCAAAACTATGTTGCTATAGATGCTAAAACTGGCCAAGTATATGATAATAGAGCAGAATGGGTTAATGATAGATATGGTTCAATTGCTGAAGAAGAAAAGCAGATGGATACAAGCGCTACTGTAGGAGCAGGCCGGGTTACACTTACTGATAAAGAGATGAAAAAGATTGAGGAGCTTAAAAATCTTATATCAAAAGAGGAAGCGATTAACAAAGTATTAGATAATAAGTATTTATATCTTGACAAAGCCTTAAAGCTTAATAATATTTCACTTGAAAAAAATAACTATTACAATAATAGTGAAGATTATGTTTGGAATATGTATTTTATGGATCCTAAAGAAATTGATTATTCAACTGAAAAGGATTACTATCGTGCATATGCAAGTGCTAGAGTAGATGCTAAAAGCGGTAAGATTTTAAGCTTCTATGCAGGTCTTAATAATTATTATGATGAAGAAACAGATAAATGGAAGACAGTTGAGATTAAGTATGACAAGGATCAAGGAAAAAAGATACTTGAAAAATTCATTAATAGTGAAAANCCCAGCAGATTTAAAAAGTCTACATTAGCAAATGAAACTCCTGATTTTGTCGCTTATTATATAGATATGAAACCAGTATATGCAGGGTATAATTATCAATACAATAGAGTAAATGAAGGGGTTGAATATCCAAATAATAATATTTATGGAGCTGTAGATGGGATAACTGGTAAAGTTTATTCCTATGGATACTATTGGGAAGATGATATTGTATTTGAATCTACAAAGGGAATAATTAATGCTGATAAGGCCATGGATTATTATCTAGCTAAGGATGGCTTTGGCCTAAAATATGAAATAAATATAGTTAATACCAAGGAGAATAATTCTTATGAAACTACAAAGAATATTCGCCTGGTATATCGTCCTGACATTAATCCTTCTGGAATATCCCCTTTTACAGGAGAACAACTTGATTATAATGGTGCTGTATATACTAGTAGAAAACCATATGAATATAAAGATGTTCCTGATACGAAGGATAATAAAGAGATATTGCTTCTAGCAGATATGAATATTGGCTTTGAAGGAGAATATTTCTATCCTGATAAAGATATTACTATTAACGAGATAAGTAAATTTCTCGAAGGGGTTGGCTATCGTTATAATAGAGAAACAGCTCTTAAGGGAGATAAGAATATATCAAAAGAAGAATTAGCATATATATTTATCACAGAATTGGGGCTAGAAAAGGTTGCTAAGCTTAATGAGATCTATAAAACAGGATTTGATGATGAGAGCGCAATTAATAAGGATTATGTGGGAGCGGTAGCTCTGGCAAAGGGTCTTGGAATTGTTGAAGCTGATGGGAATAATAACTTTAGTCCAAAAAGCAAAATTACAAGACGTGAAGCAGTTAAGTATATCCTGAAGTTCCTTGAAGCAAGAAATGGAGATATATACTACTAATTAAAGGCTTGTAAAAGAGATAATATAAAAGGTAATAGGGAAGCATGAGAGCTTAGATGCTTCCTTATTACCTTATTTGTTAGGTTGAAAAATAGGGTTGTCCTAAGACAACCCTACAATTAATTAAATTATACAATATTATTAACTAAGCAATTTTGTTAACAGCTTTAGTTAAGCGAGATATCTTTCTACCAGCGGTATTCTTATGATAAACACCCTTTGTAGTAGCTCTATTAATTTGAGATATTGCTTCGTTAAGAGCAGTTGTAGCAAGAGCCTTATCACCTGCAAGAATAGCAGAGTCTACTCTTTTAATCATAGTCTTAACTTCGGATTTTATAGCTTTATTTCTAGCAGCTTTCGCGTTGTTTACTAAAATTCTTTTTTTAGAAGATTTAATGTTAGCCAAATGTAACACCTCCAAATATAATTTTTGACGAACCATACATTCAGAGACAACTAAAGTGAGAGTGAGTTGTGTACTTAATTATGGTTGTTTAAATCTCGTCTCATTAAATCCGGACACGGACGTTTTAATGAAAACATACTACTATATAATATTATATCGAAATGCTTCTGTCAATACATATTTTTAAATAGATTGGCAGAAAATATACTATATATACTAGTTTTATGGATGATNTTAAGCTATAAATCCTGAGAAGAAATGAGGAAAATAATGAATACAAATATTAGAACTGATTTAGCCTTAGAAGTTAGAGAGAGCTTTGCTGAGGATGATGTAGAGATAAGAGGAGTAATCCTAACAGAGGAATACGATAAAAAAAACAAGATACGAATAACTAATGTTGTTATAAAGGATCAGCATGGGGCTAAGGCAATGGGTAAGCCTATAGGGACTTATATAACTATTGAAGCTCCAGAGCTTAAGGAAGCAAGTGATGATTACCATAAGCCTGTGTCTGAGGTAATCTCTAAAAATATAATTAAGCTTATAAAGGATATAGATAAGGACAATGTTTTAATAGTAGGTCTTGGTAATAGAGAAGTTACCCCTGATGCCCTAGGGCCCTATACCGTAGATAATTTATTTATAACAAGGCATTTAATAAAGGAGTATGGGGATGAGTTTAGAACAAAAAATCATATAGGAAATATTAGCGCCATTTCCCCAGGAGTTATGGGGCAAACAGGAATGGAAACTTCAGAAATTATAAAAGGAATAATGAAGGAAACTAAGCCTGATCTCGTTATAGTTATTGATGCCTTGGCCTCAAGAAGTATAAAGCGTGTTAATACTACGATTCAGCTTTCAGATACAGGAATATGTCCTGGNTCAGGGGTAGGTAATAATCGAAAAGCTCTTAATGAGGAGACCTTGGGTACCAAGGTCATAGCTTTAGGGGTTCCAACTGTGGTAGATGCCATGACTATAGTAGTAGATACATTGTCCCAATANATGGAGGCTACAGGATTTGAAGATAATGAGATTAATCAGTTTACCAATGAAATAAGAAATCAAAGTATGGATAATATGTTTGTTACACCAAAGGACATTGATGAGGCTGTAAAGCGAATTAGTTATACAATATCAGAGGCGATTAATGCTTGCTTTTCTAAACCAATTAAAAGGCTTATTTAAATCATGTCTTAAAGATTGCTTCCCTGTAGAGTTTTGGACAGGGTAATAAAATCAAGCTTTCTGAATATAATTAATCAGGCCAATGTATATTAGAAGAAGTTGATTTCTAATATAGCTTTGGTCCTGGTTTTTATAGTCTGGAGGCTGAGATGAGAAAACATAGATACTTGTCATCACAAAAGAATGAAAGTACTATATTATGGATAATAATAATGCCAATTATAATAATGATTTTAATAATATTTGGGTTTAATTCATCAGGGAAAGAAGAGCTTAAGAAAACTTTTACAAGGAATATGAGCTTCTCCTTATTAAGTAATTCTTCTGGCCTTTTATCTTACACAGCAAGAGCAGATGAGAATCAGATGGGTGTTATTTCAATAGGGGATAGATTATCATTTAGAAAGATTATTAATAGCAGATCTATAACAAGAGCTTTAGCTAGAGAAGACACTAGTTATATTAATGAAGATGTTGATCTTGATACTTACATAGACCAGGATGTTTCGGTTGGGATTGAGTTTCATTCTGTCAGTAGTAGTACCTTAACCAAAGAGTTTATATTAAGTAATGGAAATGCAATCAATTATAATAACCCAGAGGATAATGAAGAAATTCTAATTGATATCCTTGAAGGCCATGTAATAGCTAATGAGAATATTGAAGCCTTGGATAATATGGACTATGATGCTACGGAAACATTTACCTCCAATAATGGGACTAGGTTTACCTTAAATCAATTAAAGGATATTAACTTTATGGTACAGAACTTATATATAGTTGATCCATTAACAAAGGTTACAGAACCCCTTTTTGATGCAGAGGTATTCGCTAGCAAAGACATGACTATCAAGCAAAGCAACGACAAGCCACAGATTTTGATATACCATACCCATTCTCAGGAAGCTTTCATTGACAGCCGACCTAATGTAACCGAGGATAGTATTGTAGGGGTGGGTAGTATATTGGCCAATATATTAAGGGAAGAATACGGATACAATGTTATCCATGATAAAACTGAATATGATGTTGTGGATGGCTTTGAAGATAGAAATAAAGCATACAACTATGCCAGAGTGGGTCTGGAAAATATGCTGGAAAAGAATCCTTCTATAGAGGTGATAATTGATTTACATAGGGATGATGGTGTGGCAAGAACGGTGATGATTGATGGTAAGGAAACGGCCAAAATCATGTTATTTAATGGTCTTAGTAGAGATCAGAATGGTCCCTTGCCTAATCATGATAATCCTTTTATTCAAGATAACCTGGCATTTGGATTTCAACTACAGCTTGAATCTTTTGATTTATATCCGGGGTTTTTTATGAAGAACTATTTAAAATGCTATCGTTATAATCTCCATTTGCGACCAAAATCTCTTCTGGTAGAGCTTGGAACAGTTAATAATTCACTTGAATCTGCAAAAAATGCTATGGATCCATTTGCCCATCTTATTGATAGAGTTCTTCAAGGAGAAGCAAGTAATGACTAGCTTAAAACTGTGATATTTCTTGTAACTAGGGGATCTATATGGTATAATCAGTTATTGTTAAAACTGATTTACAAGATAAACAACCGACGGAAGGTGGATTAAAATACAATGTCGATGAAACAAAATAACATTAGAAACTTTTGCATAATTGCCCATATAGATCATGGTAAATCTACTCTGGCAGATAGAATTATTGAAAAGACTGGATTATTAACCAGCCGTGAGATGCAAGCACAGGTCTTGGACAATATGGATTTGGAGAGGGAAAGAGGCATTACTATTAAAGCCCAAACCGTTCGTACTATATATAAAGCCAAGAATGGAGAAGAGTATGTCTTTAATTTGATTGACACTCCAGGGCATGTAGACTTTAACTATGAGGTTTCAAGAAGCCTTGCTGCCTGTGAAGGAGCTATCTTGGTTGTAGATGCTGCTCAAGGAATTGAAGCCCAGACCCTTGCCAATGTATATCTGGCTATTGACCATAATCTTGAGATTATGCCTGTTATTAATAAGATTGATTTACCAAGCAGTGATCCAGAGCGAGTTAANGCTGAGATTGAAGATGTTATTGGCCTTGATGCTCATGATGCTCCACTGGTATCAGCAAAGCAAGGCTTGAATATCGATGAGGTATTAGAGCAGATTGTGAATAAAATTCCTGCTCCTGATGGTGACCCAGACGCACCCTTACAAGCCTTAATATTCGATTCTAAATATGATTCNTATAAGGGAGTTATTATATTTTGCAGAATTAAAGAAGGACGAGTTAAAAAAGGAACACAGATAAGGATGATGGCTACTGGAGCTGTAGCTGAGGTTGTTGAGCTTGGTACATTCGGTGCTGGACAATTTATTCCTGCAGATGAATTAACAGCCGGCATGGTTGGCTATATTACTGCAAGTCTTAAAAATGTTAAGGAAACTCAAGTTGGTGATACAGTAACTGATAATAAGCGTCCATGTGCTAATCCTCTTCCAGGATATAAGAAGGTACAGCCAATGGTATATTGTGGTATGTATCCTGTTGATGGGGCTAAGTATCCTGACTTACGTGATGCTTTGGAGAAGCTACAATTAAATGATGCTGCCCTACAATTCGAGCCAGAAACCTCTGTTGCTCTGGGATTTGGATTTAGATGTGGCTTCCTTGGCTTATTACACCTTGAGATCATCCAAGAAAGACTAGAGAGAGAATATAACCTTGATATTATTACAACCGCACCTAGTGTTATATATAAGGTTCATAAAACTGATGGTGAGATGATAGAGATAACTAACCCTACTAACTTACCTGATCCATCCCATATTGACTATATGGAGGAACCATTTGTAACTGCTGAAATCATGGTTACTACAGATTATGTTGGTGCAATTATGTCACTTTGTCAAGAGCGAAGAGGTATCTATCTGGGAATGGAGTATATTGAAACCACCCGAGCCTTGTTAAAGTATGAGCTACCTCTTAATGAGATAATCTATGATTTCTTTGATGCTTTAAAATCAAGATCCAAAGGATATGCTTCCTTTGATTATGAGCTTAAAGGCTATGTTCAATCTGAACTTGTGAAATTAGATATTCTTATTAATAGAGAAGAAGTGGATGCTTTGACATTTATCGTTCATGGAGAAAGTGCTTATGAGCGAGGAAGAAGAATGTGTGAGAAGCTAAAAGATGAGATTCCTAGACAGCTTTTTGAAATACCTATTCAGGCTGCTATTGGTAGTAAGGTAATTGCTAGAGAAACAGTTAAGGCTATGAGAAAGGACGTTCTTGCCAAGTGTTACGGTGGTGATATATCTCGTAAGAGAAAGCTGTTAGAGAAGCAAAAAGAAGGTAAGAAGAGGATGAGAACAGTTGGTAGTGTTGAAATTCCTCAAAGTGCATTTATGAGCGTTCTAAAACTGGATGAAGATTAAGATTAATATATGTCCACATCTTTAGGTGTGGACATTTGTTTATCATATATCATATATAGAATGTGGAGTTTCCCAATTACCTATTAATGATAGTGAGAAAGGAGTTGATGTATTGGAGAAGAAACATAAGGACTTAGGTTTATATATACACATTCCATTTTGTGTGAAGAAATGTGATTATTGTGATTTCTTATCTGCTCCTGGAACTGAAGTTGTTAAAAAGCAATATGTAGAAGCCTTGCTTAATGAGATTCATAGCTATAAGGGTAAGGTTGATGATTACCTGGTACCAACCATATTTATTGGAGGTGGAACTCCATCGGCAATTGATCCNTTANTAATTGAAGATATAATGAAGGCAGTTNGGGATGTATTCCATATAGATGATACTAGACTGGAGGCAACCATTGAAGTGAATCCAGGAACTCTTATGAAGGATAAGCTAATGGTTTATAAAAGAGCTGGCCTTAATAGAATTAGCTTTGGTCTACAATCAACAGATAATATAGAACTTAAAAGACTGGGTAGAATTCATACCTACGAGCAGTTTAAGGAAAACTATAATCTGGCAAGAGAAATTGGCTTTAATAATATTAATATCGATTTAATGTCAGCCTTACCGGGACAGACTTTAGAGACATGGGAGAATACATTAAGTAAAGTTATTGATCTAGGTCCAGAACATATTTCCGCTTACAGCTTAATAATAGAAGAGGGTACCCCTTTCCACTATCTCTATGGCGAGGATGGTAAGCTTAGAGATATGTTACCAGATGAGGATATGGATAGAAGGATATATCATAGAACCAAGGAACTGTTGAAAGCTAATGGATATAATAGATATGAGATTTCTAATTATAGTAGAGAGGGATATGAATGCAGACATAATATCTCTTATTGGATAGGAAGTGAGTATCTAGGGCTTGGTATTGGTGCATCATCCCTGTTTAAGGGTGCGAGAATTAAAAATATACATGATATTAACAAATATATTGAAAGATCTAGTAAAGANNTAGATAATCAGGGACTTCAGGACTTAATAAGAGAGGAATACCTTGAGCTTACTATAAGTGATAAAATTGAGGAATTTATGTTTTTAGGTCTTAGACTTACAAAAGGAATAAGTATTAAGGAATTTGAAAAAAGATTTCAAACTAGTATATATAAGGCCTACAATAAGGAAATCAAGAGATTATTAGATAATAATCTTATTGCTATTGATGGGGATATATTGGGATTAACGGATTATGGTATAGATGTGAGTAATGCAGTGCTTTGCGAATTCATAAGAAATTAATCAATAAATCCTTACAGGAGCTGCTATTAAGAAACCTAATAGTGATATGGCATGAAAGCATAATTTAATATAAATATTTTGAGTAATATTGAAAAGTGTCTCTGTTTGATATGATAATTCTCAAGTAGAAAGTCTAATTAATATAAAATTAGATCCTCTTCTTGAAAATGTCATATCAATTATAAGAGGCACTTTTTTTAGTATTATTTATAAAAACAATCTTGACAAATCAATTGAATAGTGGTATTTTATATATTGTATTAGCACTCTTTGAGAGTGAGTGCTAACAAATGAGGACTTGTAAACTAGGTGCTATTATGGATATGGAGGTGGATTATTATGGCTCTTGATGAAAGAAAAGTAAAGATTTTAAAAGCGATAATACAGAATTATCTTGATACAGGTGAGCCTGTAGGATCTAGAACCATATCGAAATATACTGATTTGAATCTTAGCTCAGCAACAATTCGTAATGAGATGGCTGATCTTGAAGAGCTTGGCTATATAATTCAACCCTATACCTCTGCTGGCCGTATTCCTAGCGATAAGGGGTATCGTTTCTATGTTGATATGCTTCTTGAAGAAAAAATCCAAGAAGTAGACGATATGAAAAATATTCTTATAGAGAAGGCTGATAAGCTTGAGAATATTCTTCAACAGGTTGCTAAGATGTTAGCAGTTAACACCAATTATACAACTATGATTACAACTCCTCAGTATAAAAAGAAATTGAAGTTTATACAATTGACTGAGATTGATGAAACTCAATTGTTAGCTGTCTTAGTTTTTGAAAAGAACATAATAAAGAATAACATTATTCATATTTCACAAGCTTTAGATAAGGAAATAATTTTAAAGCTTAATATTATACTCAATACATTTTTAACAGGACTTGATATGGAAGAAATCAATCTTCCTGTCATAACCAAGATGAAGGAACAAGCTGGAGAATATAGAGTTATTGTTAATGATATACTTGAAGCAATTATGCATGCAATGGAAGAAGATGATGATTTTAAGATCTATACCTCTGGCGCAACTAATATTTTAAAGTATCCAGAGCTTTCTGATAGGGAAAGGGTTTCTGATATTTTATATACCTTAGAAGAAAAGAAAATGCTTACTGAAGTAATTCAGAACAAGATGGAAGATGAAGATACCCGTGGTATACAGGTTTATATAGGTGATGAATCCCCGGTTGAAAGCATGAAAGATTGTTCTGTGGTTACTGCAACCTATGAGATCGATGAAGGTGTCTATGGAAAGGTTGGAATTATAGGACCTAAGCGTATGGATTACGAAAAAGTTGTTAGCACGCTGCAGTCTTTAATGATGCAGTTAGATGATATATTTAAAAATAAAACATAGTAAGTGAAAGGTGGTAAGCATAATATTGGATAGCAAGGATAAGGCAGTTGAAGCAATAAAGGCTGCGATGGAAAAAGAAAAGCAGGGAATGTCTACCGATGAGCAGGTTGAGAATGATGCTTCGGCTGAAGAAGTGAAGGACATAACATCTGCAAAGGTTGGAGATGATAAAATAGAAGCTGAGGAAGGGACAGTTGATGAAACTTCTGAAGAAATAATTAATGATAATAAGGACAAACAAAAAAAATCTGGTAAGCTTTTTAAGAATACTAAATCTAAGGAATTAAGTGCCAAGGATCAAAAAATTGAGGAACTAACTGATCGCATAGTAAGAACTATGGCTGAATTTGACAACTTTAGAAAGCGCTCTGATAAAGAAAAAGGGGCCATGTTTGATCTTGGAGCTAAGAATGTGATTGAGAAGCTACTTCCAGTTGTAGATAATTTCGAAAGAGGACTTGGAGCTGTTTCAGAAGAAGAAAAGAATAGTGCATTTGTCAAGGGAATCGAGATGATTTATAAACAGTTGATTACAGTATTAGAGGAAATTGGTGTTAAGCCTATAGATGCTGTTGGTAAAGAATTTGATCCTAATATTCATAATGCTGTTATGCATGGAGAAGATGATACTATGGAAGCTAATATCGTTTCTGAAGAGTTCCAAAAAGGATACATGTATCGTGATATGGTTGTTCGCCATAGCATGGTAAAGGTTGTTAACTAGTAAATATGATATTAAATTAATTATGGAGGATTATAAAATGGGTAAAATAATAGGAATTGACTTAGGTACCACTAATTCATGTGTTGCCGTTATGGAAGGTGGAAAACCGGTTGTTGTTACAAATACTGAAGGGGCTAGAACTACTCCCTCTGTTGTAGCATTTACTAAATCAGGAGAAAGATTAGTTGGTGAACCTGCAAAGCGTCAGGCGGTAACTAATTCAGATAACACAATTTCATCAATCAAGAGACATATGGGAACAGATTTTAGAGTAAAGATTGATGATAAGAAGTATTCTCCTCAAGAAATCTCTGCTATGGTTCTACAGAAGCTAAAGGCTGATGCAGAAGCATATCTTGGTGAGAAGATATCAGAAGCAGTTATTACTGTACCTGCTTACTTTAATGATGCTCAGAGACAGGCAACTAAGGATGCTGGTAAGATTGCTGGACTTGATGTAAAGAGAATTATCAATGAGCCAACAGCAGCAGCTTTAGCATATGGTCTTGATAATGAAAAAGAGCAAAAGATCATGGTGTTCGACCTTGGTGGTGGTACTTTCGACGTATCAATAATAGAGATTGGTGATGGTGTAATCGAAGTTTTAGCTACATCTGGTGACAATAGACTAGGTGGAGATGACTTTGATGAAAAAGTTGTAAGATATATGGTTGCAGAATTTAAGGCTAATGAAGGTGTTGATTTATCAACAGACAAGATGGCAATGCAAAGACTTAACGAAGCAGCTGAGAAGGCTAAGATAGAGCTTTCTTCATCTACTACAACCAATATCAACCTTCCTTTTATCACTGCAACTTCTGACGGACCAAAGCATTTTGATATGAACCTAACTCGTGCAAAATTCAATGAGTTAACAGCAGATCTAGTAGAAAGAACTGCAATTCCTGTTCAGAATGCATTAAAAGATGCTGGCTTATTAGCTTCTGAATTAAATAAGGTTTTATTAGTTGGTGGTTCTACCCGTGTACCTGCTGTTCAGGATAAGGTTAAGCAGATAACAGGTCATGAGCCTTCTAAGAACCTAAATCCAGATGAGTGTGTTGCTCTTGGTGCTTCTATACAAGGTGGTAAGCTAGCTGGTGATGCAGGTGCTGGTGACATACTTTTACTTGATGTTACTCCATTGTCCCTATCCATTGAGACCCTTGGTGGCGTAGCAACAAAATTAATAGAGAGAAATACTACAATCCCTACTAAGAAGAGCCAGATATTCTCTACAGCTGCAGACAATCAGACAGCAGTTGATATCAATGTTCTTCAGGGTGAGAGACAATTTGCTAAGGATAATAAGAGTCTTGGACAGTTCCGTCTTGATGGTATTCCAGCAGCAAGAAGAGGTGTTCCTCAGATTGAAGTTACATTTGATATAGATGCTAATGGTATTGTTAATGTTTCTGCTAAGGACTTAGGAACAGGTAAGGAACAGCACATTACAATTACTGCAAGCTCTAATCTATCTGATGCAGATATTGATAAGGCTGTTAAGGAAGCTGCTGAATTCGAAGCACAGGATAAGAAGCGTAAGGATGCTATTGATACAAGAAATGAAGCAGAGAATATGGTATTCCAGACAGAGAAGACCTTAGAAGAGGTTGGAGATAAGCTTGATGCTTCTGCTAAGACAACAATTGAAGAAGATATAGCAAGATTAAAGGAATTATTAGAGAAGACTAATCCAGAAGTAATGTCCGATGGAGAGGTTGAAGATCTTAAGAATGCTAAGGAAAAGCTTATGAATGATGCTCAGGAATTATTTGCAAAATTATATGAGCAACAAGGTGGAGAAGCTGGTGCTGGCCCAGACATGGGTAATCCAGGTGATGCTGGAAGCAACAACTATGGTGATGATGTAGTTGATGGAGACTACAAGGAAGTATAAAAATAAGTAAGTGATACTGGAGTGTCTTAAATTAAGACACTCCAATTAATGGTTTTTATTCTGCCTCTCGAAATCATATATATTAGGACCAAAGAAAAATAATTCCCATAGTGAGTATTTGCATTCGTCGGTACTTAGGTTCTGTTTTGTAGAACCTTATGTACCGCTACGTAATGCAACTAAGTGGNAACGTCTCATCTATGGGAACATTTTTTCTACTGGTCCTAACAATATCTTGGGAGGCTGAAATAGCATTAATTATGGTGCAAAACTTGACGAACTGCTGTATATTTAGTATTATAAAGTGCGGTTTATTAATGTCGAATATAAGGATAGGTAGGCTTTTGACTGCCTGTTTCTAATTATATATAGATGGTGCGTAGCTCCATCATGTAGTAAGTAATATGAAAGGTGTAGGAATAGATGGCTGATAAAAGAGATTATTATGAGGTCCTTGGCGTAAGTCGTAGCGCGACTGATGATGAATTGAAAAAGGCATATAGAAAGCTAGCAAAGCAATACCATCCTGATACCAATCCAGATAATGCTGAAGCTGAAAGTAAGTTTAAAGAAGCTTCCGAAGCCTATGCAGTCCTAAGTGATGCTGACAAACGTAGACAATATGATCAGTTTGGCCATGCAGCTTTTGAAGGTGGGGCTGGTGGAGCTGGAGGCTTTGATTTTAGTGGAATGGACATGGGAGATATCTTTGGTGATTTCTTCGGTGATCTATTTGGTGGTGGTAGAAGCTCCAGACGAAACGGACCAATGCAGGGTGCTAACCTAAGAACCTCAGTAAGAATAACTTTTGAGGAAGCTGTATTTGGAACAGAAAAAGAGCTAGATCTAAACCTTAAGGATGAATGTTCATCCTGTCACGGAAGCGGTGCTAAGCATGGTACTAGTTCAGAGACTTGTAAGAAGTGTGGTGGTAAGGGTCAAGTAGTATTTACCCAGCAATCCTTATTCGGTATGGTTAGAAATGTTCAAACCTGTCCAGACTGTAGAGGAAGCGGTAAGATAATTAAGGATAAATGTCCTGATTGTCGTGGAGAAGGTTATGTTACAAGTCGCAAGAGAATAAAAGTATCTATACCAGCTGGAATAGACAATGGACAGAGTGTTAGAATAAGAGGAAAGGGAGAACCAGGTACCAATGGTGGCCCAAGAGGGGATCTTCTTGTTAATATTGATGTAAGTAGACATCCTATATTCCAAAGACAGGATTATGATATATTCTCTACAGTACCAATTTCCTATGGTACAGCAGCACTTGGTGGAGATATTCGTATCAAAACTGTAGATGGAGATGTAATATATAATGTTAAATCCGGTACTCAAACCGATACCAAAGTTAGGTTAAGAGACAAAGGAGTACCTTCCCTTCGGAATAAAAATGTTCGAGGAGATCATTATGTTACTTTAGTTGTTCAGGTTCCAACCAGCTTAACATCTGAACAGAAGGACCTTCTTAGAAAATTCGATGAAGCTCTNAATGGTAAGAGTGAAGAAAACACTTCTAATGATAAGGAAAAAGGTAAGAAAAAGTTTTGGAAATAGGAAGAACAAGAGATTTACACCCTAGGGCAGATTGNGAAGTTCTTCAGTGTAAGGTTTGACTTTTACACTATGAAAGGCATGGTTCTATATATGAAATGGACTAAGTTTAGCTTAGAAACAACAACAGAAGCAGTGGATTTAATAAGCAGTATGTTAGATGATATTGGTATAGAGGGTATTGAAATAGAAGATAAACTACCATTACCTGAAGAGGACATGAAGAAAATGTTCGTTGATATTCTTCCGATAATGGAAGAGGATGATGGGATAGCTAATATTAACTTCTACCTTGACCCTGAAGATTATTCTGAAGATATTCTTCTAAAGGTTCGAGAGGGCCTTGAGGAAATAAGTCAATTTGTCAATATTGGAAGTGGTCAAATCACTGTATCAGAAACTAAGGATATTGACTGGGTTAATAACTGGAAGCAATATTTCAAGCCATTTAGAATTGATGATACTATTGTTATAAAGCCTACATGGGAAACCCTAGAGGATATTAATGAGAATGATCTTGTTATAGAGATTGATCCAGGGACAGCTTTTGGAACTGGGTCTCATGAGACAACCAAGCTTTGTATACTAGCTTTAAAGAAATATATGAAGCCTAATTCAGTGGTTTTAGATGCAGGAAGTGGTAGTGGAATCCTTTCAATAATAGCTAAGAAGCTTGGAGCAAAAGAGATTTTAGGAATAGATATAGATGAACATGCTACTGACTATGCTATAGAAAATGCAGGGGTTAATAATATTGACATAAAGGCGGGTTACTTCAACTTTGTAACTGGTAATATCATAGAAGATGGCGGTATTAGGGCCGAAATCGGATTAGAAAAATATGATATAGTTGTTGCCAATATTCTAGCTGATGTTATTATACCCTTAGCCCATGTAATAGGTGAGAATCTAAAACATGGGGGCGTTTTTATTACTTCTGGAATTATTAATACTAAGGAGGATGCTGTTAGGACAGCTCTTATAAGTAATAACTTTATAATTGAGGAAGTTAATCACATGGGAGATTGGGTATCCTTTGTGGCTAAGAAGAATTAATCTACAACGGTAGTACCGGTGTAGTTATAGACTCCCGGTACATTTATTTTGTGTACCGGGAATTTTGATTCAAAGATAAGAACTATCATAGTCTAAAAAACATCTTTGATGATATTTTAAGATGTAGAAAAAGGCAAGTAAAAGCTTGCCTATGATGTCTACTAGATTATGATTTTGACAAATTTTATTTCCAAGGAGTGTAGTATATGCACAGATTTTATGTAGACCCAGAACAAGTACAAGATAATAAAGTTTCCATAATAGGCTCCGATGTAAACCACATTAAGAATGTACTTCGAATGAATAGTGGAGATAAACTTATTATTTGCAATGGACAAGGAAAAGATTGTTATTGTATAATAGATAGGGTAGATGATAAAGAAATAAACTGTAATATTATATCAGAGCTTATTACGGACACTGAACTTAATA